>Ga0265295_1000609_pt1 | contig 70582 bp, 71 predicted proteins | sample Munlansysbiofilm_FD_192503 | JGI IMG/M metagenome (GOLD analysis project Ga0265295, IMG submission 192503) | Leachate microbial communities from a municipal landfill in Southern Ontario, Canada - Methane capture system biofilm | ecosystem: Engineered > Solid waste > Landfill > Unclassified ...
ACGAAGAACATCGTCATAGCCAAATCCGCTATGTCACACCGGCTCAGCGCCATGCTGGCCAGGATGAGGATATCCTACGGGCTCGCCACGAACTGTACCAACAGGCTCAACGTGCCAATCCCGCCCGCTGGTCAGGTCAGACACGTAACTGGCAACCGATTGGAGAAGTCTGGCTCAATCCCGATAAAAACCTGAAGATCATTCAACAGGAAAAAACGTTAGAGGCGGCATGATTCACGTTCCAACTAGGTTGACAAACACCGCTTGCAAGCATCCGCATCGCCGCTTGAGTAATGGATGTGCCTGTACCTAATAAAATAACTGTAGTATTAGCTATAGGAATATTCCAATATTGATTCTCATTTTTAGATTCTGTTAAATACAATACTCGACCATCTTTCTGCATGACCCGACAATACTCAAGGTAATACACATTAGCGCGTTTAGAATGAAGTATTGATTTCAAATCTGAAGGATTGAGCTGTTCCATATAAATTTAAATAATTTATTTTGTAAGAGATTGTCCATTAAACTCAATCATTTAACCAATATGTGCATGACAAAGTAATCGATCCAGCAAGGCACCAGTCAATATTTGGTCATCAAAAAATGTGGTTGAAATACACCGGAGACGATAATGAATAACATTATTCGCCTCAAGTACACGAAACGATCTTATTCTGACGAATTTAAAACGGAACTGGTCACAAGCTCAGCCAAGTCTTGCTGCAAACTATACTTTCTCTTTTATATAAATCTTAACCATCCGACTCGGGTACAAAATCTCAATTTTCTCCAAATCAAACAACCAGTCATCAAAACACATCATTTCCCAAAACCCGCCGGTGGAAGGGTCTATCAGTTTAGACAGATCTGATTGATCCACCTGCTTGCCAGGTACACCACCTCCGGGCAACCCCACAACTTCTATCCGCCATGCAGGTCCGGCAAGATCATTATCTGCTCTGTTTACAAACAAATTATTGTATTCACGCTGTGAGCGCCATTCAAAATTATGCTTGGGTGGCATTATTATTCCTTATAAAAATTTCATTTACGTTATATGCATACTGTTACATCCATCATACCACTGGAACTGCACAAAGTATCATTAACAAATGAAAACCGTCCCAACCTTGCTACATTTGTATTTACAACCAGCGCCGCACTTTCGCTTTATACGCCAGATATTCCTGCCCAAACAGCTTTTCCATAGCCTCTTCTTCAGGAATAATCTGAAAACGGTTCATGTAATGAACAAATACCACGACCCCCAACAAAGACCAGGCAGACGCCAGGTAAATGGCCCACGCCAGCAACAATAAAACCATACCCAGGTACATCGGGTTGCGTGAATACTTATAAATACCCGTACACACCAAGGCCGATGATTTTTCAGGGCTCATGGGGTTCACCGTGGTTTTTACTTTCCGGAATGAAACAGCCCCCAAAAAATCGCATATCAGGCCAATAAATGCCACGATGCCGGCAATACTCTGGCGTATCAGGGCGCCCTCTTCAATCCTCATAGCCGCCGGGCTCAATTGCCACATCAGAAGCCCGATGACAATCACAATGAGCGGTGGAGGAATTCTGGTTTCCAGCTTGTTCATGACAATATCCTTAATAAACTGCCCTCAGCAATGGCGCGATCTGCTGCGCAAACCCTGGCCTTGAATTATTGTTTGTTTATGCATAAGCAAATAAAAACATGCCTGCCCAGGCAAAGGGTAACAAAAAACCCGCACTACCATAAGCAGTGCGGGTTTTTGCAAACAAGTTATTGCTTAAAGCAATAAAGCAGCTTACATGTTTTCGATCATTACCTGACCAAAACCAGAGCAGCTAACCTGTGTTGCGCCTTCAAGCAGACGGGCAAAGTCATAGGTTACTTTCTTGGACAGGATTGATTTTTCCATAGAGGAAATGATCAGATCTGCAGCTTCTGTCCAGCCCATGTGACGCAGCATCATTTCGGCAGAAAGGATTTCTGAACCTGGGTTCACATAATCTTTTCCTGCATATTTAGGTGCTGTACCATGGGTTGCTTCGAACACGGCAACAGAGTCTGACAGGTTGGCACCGGGAGCGATACCAATACCACCAACCTGGGCAGCCAGGGCGTCTGAAACGTAGTCACCGTTCAGGTTTAGTGTGGCAATAACAGAGTATTCTGCGGGACGCAGCAGGATTTGTTGCAGGAAGGCGTCGGCGATAGAATCTTTAACGATAATGTCTTTACCGGTTTTAGGATTCTTGAATTTACACCATGGGCCACCGTCAATCAGCTCGGCACCGAATTCATTCAGGGCAACGTCATAACTCCAGTCACGGAATCCACCTTCGGTGAATTTCATGATGTTACCTTTATGAACGATGGTAACGCTTGGTTTGTCGTTGTCGATCGCGTACTGGATGGCTTTGCGAACCAGACGGGCGGTACCTTCACGGGATACGGGTTTTACACCGATACCTGAAGTGTTGGGGAAACGGATTTTGGTAACACCCAATTCTGTTTGCAGGAAGGTGATCAGTTTTTTGGCTTGCTCTGACTCGGCTTCGAATTCGATACCGGCATAGATATCTTCCGAGTTTTCACGGAAAATAACCATGTCTGTTTTTTCTGGCTCACGCACAGGAGAAGGAACGCCCTTGAAGTAACGCACGGGACGCAGGCAGACATACAGGTCAAGCTGCTGGCGCATTGCCACGTTTAGTGAGCGAATACCACCGCCAACAGGGGTAGTCAGGGGACCTTTGATGGAAACAACGTAATCTTTAACCGCTTCCAGGGTTTCTTCTGGCAGCCATACGTCAGGACCATATATTTTTGTTGATTTTTCACCGGCAAAAACTTCCATCCAGTGAATTTTACGTTTGCCGTCGTAGGCTTTGGCAACCGCAGCATCAACCACTTTCAACATGACTGGGGTGATGTCTGCGCCAGTACCGTCGCCTTCAATGTAAGGAATAACCGGCTGGTCTGGTACATTCAGAGAGAAGTCGGCGTTAACCGTGATTTTTTCGCCCGCTGCCGGGACTTTGATATGTTGATAAGACATGTTGGCTCCGTAACCCACAATAAGACAATGAACCTAAAACCTGCGGCACGATAGGATAGGAATGCCGCAGGTCTTATATAAGACTTATAGTTTAACTGAAAAAGTTTACACCGCTTTAAAACATTCGCGATTTTTCAGAAATATTTCCTGATTCGGACAATTCTAAGGCAAAATAGCCTATAACCTGTTTTTTTATTTTCACTATACCTATATGTTCAACCCTTCCCGTGACCAGGTCAGAGACTTCTTTATAGATACCTGGAACAAACACAAAAAAAAGCAAATTCTTACTCCCCTGGAGTCCATTGCCCTGAACTGGATACAGCAACATCCCGAATATCACGACGTGCTGGAAAACCCCGAAGCCAAAAACAAAGACTTTTCAGTCGATCAGGGCCAGGTCAACCCGTTTTTACACCTGTCCATGCACTTGGCCATTGAAGAGCAAATATCCATCAACAGCCCTCCGGGCATCAGGGATGTTTTCCAGGCTTTGGCTGCCCGCAGCAGCGCGCACGATGCCGCCCACGAAATCATGGAATGCCTGGGAACCGTGTTATGGGAAGCCCAGCGCCTGGGCAAACCCCTTGACAACGATCACTACCTTGAACTGCTGAAGCAGCGCGTGCACCGTCATTAATGCAGTGACTGATGTAATTATTGCCGCCGGTGGCTTAGCACACTGGGCAAGGTGGCCAGCCAGGCAGAAATATTGTCAATGTCGGCAGGTGTCAGGTTCTGAACCTGAAGCGCCATAATTGGATTTTTCCTGATATTGGCAGAAGGCGGTGCATTGCGCGCGCCCCTGACATAGGCCATTAGGGCATGCTTCAAATAATCATCGTGCTGCCCGGCCAGAATGGGATACATGGGCGCCACCGACGTGGCGGCATCGGCACCATGACAGGCCACGCATCCCTTTGTCTCAAACGCCGCTTTCCCGGCCTTCAGATCGGCCGCGTGCACAGTCCCAGACAGGGCCAGAACCATGCCCGACAACATTACATTTACCCGTTTCATGACAATGTCTCCGACTATTTGAGTTGTGCATAATAGGCTGCCAGATCAAGCATGTCCTGTTCAGACAGGCTATGGGCAACGGCAATCATGGAAGGAAAAGTACGGGCACCGGACTGGTATTCTTTCAGGGCAGCAACAATATACTCGGCATTCTGGCCTGCAATTTTGGGAACCCGATACACCTCGGGAAAACTGGCCCGGTACCCCTCTATACCATGACAGCCAATACACATGAATATTTTGCCTTTTCCTGCCTCTATGTCTCCGACAGGGGTAGCTTGCTGCGCAAATGCCTGCGACACCGTTATACTGCTTGCCATAATGGCCAACAAATTTATGGTACGCTTTAACGATTGCTTCGTCATAGATTGCTCTTTTGGGTGATTGTTAAAAATTTTAATTAAAAACAACGGATAGAGCTGCAATTGATTGATTTTACGATTCGTCCTATCAATTCAGTTTAGTATTAAGCCTTAATGTATTGAACCCCTATTTTTATGTTGCAGGATGGAAATGAATATACCTATAAACCCTAATGACTCAACAAAATTTTCAGGAACAGACCGTTATATCGCGACCGAAGACCTTAAGCTGGCGGTTAATGCCGCCCTTACGTTACAGCGTCCGCTGTTAATCAAGGGTGAGCCCGGCACGGGTAAAACCATGCTGGCCGAAGAAGTGGCCCGGGCATTGGGACGCGACTTGTTGCAATGGCATATCAAGTCTACCACCAAAGCCCACCAGGGGCTGTACGAGTATGATGCCGTATCCCGCCTGCGTGACTCCCAGCTAGGCGATGAACGGGTCAAGGATATCCGCAACTACATTAATAAAGGCGTGCTGTGGCAGGCTTTTGAGTCAGAAAAGCCCTGCGTTGTCCTGATTGATGAAATTGACAAGGCCGACATCGAGTTCCCCAACGATTTATTGCGCGAACTGGACCAAATGGAGTTTCATGTATACGAAACCCAACAAACTATTATGGCCAAACACCGCCCTCTGGTCATTATTACCTCAAACAATGAAAAAGAACTGCCCGACGCATTCCTGCGCCGCTGTTTTTTCCACTACATCCAGTTCCCCGACCGTGCCACTCTAAAAGACATTGTCCATGTGCACTTCCCCGATATCAAGGCCGAAGTCCTGCGAGCCGCCCTTGATCATTTCTTCACCCTGCGCGAAGCGCCCGGCCTGAAAAAGAAACCCTCCACGTCCGAGTTTCTTGACTGGCTGTCGCTCTTGATTGCCGAAGACATCAGCGCCGGTAAAATTGATGCCCACGCGGCTACCGCGATTCCCATCATGGCAGGCGCCCTCTTGAAAAACGAACAGGACCTGAGCCTGCTGGAACGACTTTCCGCGATGGCCCAGAATATGCGTCGCTCATAAATCAGGCTGCCCATGTTTATCAATTTCTTCTATCACCTTCGCAATCACAAGCTGCCGGTATCCGTCAAAGAATACCTCACACTGCTCGAGGTCTTGCGTGAACAGGTCATGGCACCCACGTTGCATGATTTTTATTTGCTGTCACGCATGACCCTGGTTAAAGATGAAACGCTGTTTGACCGCTTCGACCAGGCTTTTGGCCTCTTTGCAAAAGGCGTTGAAGCCCAGCTGGCCGACAGCAAAGAAATTCCCCTGGAATGGCTAATGAACGAATTGCAAAATTCACTCACGCCAGAAGAAAAAGCGGCCATCGAAAAACATGGCTGGGAAAAGCTCATGGAGCTGTTCAAGCAACGCCTTGAAGAACAGCAAGAACGACATGCCGGCGGCAATAAATGGATCGGCACAGGCGGCACCTCGGCCTTTGGTAATAGCGGCTATCACCCGGAAGGCATTCGCGTGGGCGGAGAGTCCGCCGGCCACCGCACCGCCATCAAGGTATGGGATGAACGCCTGTTCAAGGAATATGATGACCAGCAGGAACTGGGCACCCGCAACTTCAAGGTCGCCCTAAGACGCCTGCGCCGCTTTGCCCGCGAAGGAGCCGCCGAAGAGCTTGATCTTGATGACACCATCCGCAGTACCGCCCGCAATGCCGGCTACCTGGATGTCAAAATGGTTCCCGAGCGTCACAATAACGTTAAGGTCTTAATGCTGCTTGATGTGGGTGGCAGCATGGATGACCACATTGCCCGCGTAGAAGAACTGTTTTCGGCTGCCAGCAGCGAATTCCATCATCTGGACGTTTATTATTTCCATAACTGCGTTTACGAACGCGTCTGGCGCTATAACAGTAACGGGCGCCGCAACTACATGGACACCTGGGAATTACTTAGAAAATACAATGCCGACTGGCGTCTGATCCTGGTGGGCGATGCCACCATGAGCCCTTACGAAATCATGCATCCGGGTGGTTCGGTAGAGCATTACAATAAGGAAACCGGTGCCGCCTGGCTGCAGCGTCTTATAGAGCATTGGCCCAAATCCATCTGGCTCAATCCCGAACCCACCAGTTACTGGCCCTACCGACAATCCATCGAGCTTATCCGCAATATTGTGCAAGACCGCATGTACGGGGTCACGGTTGCCGGCCTGGAAGAAGGGATGCGGTTCTTGTCCAAATAAGTCACTTCATTGTTAAAGCATCATCTGCCCAATCATTCAACTTGCCATGAGACATCGTCAGCCACTTTCGCTTTACTTTACTTTTTTATTACTGTCTTTTTTCCTTTTTATGTCATCACCCATTCCCGCCACAGGCGCCCCCACCCAACCGGTACAAATCCATAGTATCGAAGGCATTACCGAATACGAACTGGATAACGGTTTACGGGTTCTGCTGGCACCCGATCAATCCAAGCCCACCACCACGGTTAACATGACTTATCTGGTGGGTTCCCGCCACGAACAATACGGGCGTACGGGCATGGCTCACCTGCTTGAGCATTTAATGTTCAGGGGAACACCAGACACCCCCAATGCATTGGCCGAATTTTCAAAAAGGGGCTTGCATGCCAATGGCTCCACCTCGGCTGACCGCACCAACTATTACGCCAGCTTTGCCAGCAACCCCGAAACCCTGAAATGGTATTTGTCCTGGCAGGCCGATGCCATGCGCAATGCAGCCATCCAGGAAGACGACCTGAATGCCGAGCGCGGCATCGTACTGAACGAACTTGAGCGCGGAGAAAACAGCCCTTTCCGGATCCTGACCGAAAAAATGCGTTCAACGGCCTACCAATGGCACAATTACCGCAACAGCACCATTGGTGCCCGCAGTGATCTTGAAGGCATGCAGGCCAGCGAACTGCGTGACTTTTACGACCGCTACTACCAGCCCGATAATGCGGTCCTGGTGGTGGCTGGCCAGTTTGACCCAGAACAAACGCTAAGCGAAATTAACCAGCTGTTTGGTTCCATTCCCAAACCCGAACGCACCCTGACCGAAGCGCCCACCGTAGAGCCCCAGCAGGACGGCGAACGCCAGATCATTCTTGAGCGCAGTGGCGGTATGCCTTTTATTGCCGCCACTTACCATATCCCGGCGTCTTCCAGTGAGCAATATATTTTGCTGGACCTGGCCGCCAATATTCTGGCCGACAGCCCATCAGGCCCGCTTTACAAGGAATTGGTAGAAAACAACCTGGCCACCGGCGTATTTGGCTTTGCCATGGCACACCATCATCCCGGACTGATCTTTTTTGGTGCCCAGCTTAATGACACCATGGACATTGCCAAAGCACAACAAACCCTGCATGAAGTGCTTGAACAAAGCGCCAAATACCCAATTACCCAAGCGCAGCTGGACCGGGCCAAAAACAATTGGCTAACCCAATGGGATGAGCTGTATGCCAGTACCGAGCAAATGGCAATTGGCCTTTCAGAAGCCATTGCCTCGGGTGACTGGCGGCTTTTCTTTCTGGAACGCGACCGGGTCAAAAACATCAACCTGGAAGACGTCCAGCAAGCCATACACACTTATTTACTGGCCAGCAACCGCACCAGCGGACGTTACAAACCAACCGACAACCCGCAACGGGCACCCTTTGAAACCGTCCCCGATATTACGCAATTGCTCAACGATTACAAAGGTGACCCAACCTTTACACAAACCGACGCCTTCGACTCTTCCCCGAAAAACATCGACAAGCTGACTCAGCGTGAAATGATCAAGCTGCCCAATGGCACCATTAGCACCGCCATGCTGGTTAAGCCAACCCGGGGCAATCGCGTCCAGGCCGATTATAAAATCCAGTTTGCCAATGCCCAGGCCATGAACGATATGGCCAGCCTGTCTGCGGCAGCGGCTTCATTAATACTTAACGGGACTGCCACCCTGTCACGCCAGGAAATCCAGGACCGCATAGACGCCTTGCAGGGCAACCTTCATTTCGGTATCAGTGGCAATCGCCTGATGGTGTCGGTTTCCACCCACAAAAAGCACTTTGCCGATTTGCTGCAATTTAGCCTTGAGCTTATCCAGCAAGCCAACTATCCCGTGAAAGAGGTTGATGAATACAAAGAACGGGTCATCACTTCTATCAGGAACGCCATGACCGAACCCGGTGCGCTGGCCAACAACACCCTTAGCCGCCACGGAAATATCTGGCCCAAGGGCGATATCCGCTATGTTCCCACTTATGAGGAACTCATCAAAAACATCCAGGCCATTAATCCCAAAGCCCTGCGTGAGTTTCAAAACAATTTCTTTGGTGCCGGTGATATTGATATAGCCATCGTGGGCGACTTTGAGCCACAGCAAATCAACACCGTTCTTGAAGACAGGCTTAAAAGCTGGAAGCAGGCGCCAAACTATGAACGCATAGACATGCCCTACCATGCCGTAAAACCAGCCACCTTCACCATTGAGACCCCTGACAAGGCCAATGCGGTATATATAGCCAGGTTACCCATCGAACTGCAAAATGACCATCCGGATTATCCGGCCCTGTTCATGGCCAACTACCTGCTGGGCGCCACCGAAACGTCCCGCCTATGGACCCGTATCCGTACTCAGGAAGGGCTGTCTTACAGTATCCGCAGTTCACTGAATGTTTCCTCTTTCGAGCCATCGGGCGCCTGGTCATTACAGGCTATTTATTCGCCCGCTGAAAAGGAACGCGTCAAATCCCTGATTGATGAAACCATCCAGACCACATTGAAAGACGGTTTTACCGAAGAGGAACTGGCAGATGGCATCCGTTCGGCCCTTAACCTGCGTTCATTGGCCCGTTCACAGGATAGCGTCCTGTCTTCCACCTGGTTGAAATACCTCTCGCTGGACCGCAGCTTTGAATGGAACCAGAAGTTTGAAGAAGCGATTCAAAACCTGACCACGGCACAGGTTCATCAGGCCATGAAGACCTACCTGAAACCAGACAACATGTCTGAAGCCTTTGCCGGTGATTTTGCTAGCAAGGCAGACTGACGTTTCTGGCAAGCCCTGTTCCATTACCCCCTCCTAAGGGGGGGTGTTTACAGCAAGTATCGATAAAAAAATGCACGTTATGACAACGTGCATTTTTTCTTAACAGCAGCCGTTTTCTGTACCGCTGCCTAACTGAAAAACTTCTTGACCCGATCAGTCCAGGACTTGTTTTGGGGTGAGTGACGATCACCACCATCATTAAGTGCTGTCTCGAATTTACGTAACAGGTCTTTCTGCTCTTCGTTCAGGCGTACCGGTGTTTCAACAATCACATGGCAGTACAGATCGCCGGGATAATTGGAACGAACACCCTTGATCCCTTTGCCGCGCAAACGGAATGTCTTGCCGGTTTGGGTACCTTCGGGAATCGTAATTTCACCTTTTCCGCCCAAGGTTGGCACTTCAAGGTTTCCACCCAGGGTAGCAATCACAAAAGGCAAAGGTAGCTGACAGTGCAAGTCATCGCCATCACGCTCGAAAATGCTATGTTCTTTCAGGTGAATTTCCACATACAAATCACCGGAAGGGCCACCATTAACACCCGGTTCGCCATTACCGGCCGAACGGATGCGCATTCCTTCATCAATACCGGCAGGAATCTTGACCTGCAGGGTTTTATTCTTGCGTTTGCGGCCTACGCCATCACATGCCGTGCAGGGATCTTTAATTTCCTGACCGGAACCGTGACAGGTTGGGCAGGTTTGCTGAACGCTGAAAAAGCCCTGTTGCATGCGAACCGCACCACTACCACCACAAGTATGACAAGTCGTAGGCTTGGTACCTGCCTTGGCACCACTGCCATGACAAACATCACAATGCTCCCAGCTGGGCACACGAATTTCGGTATCAAAGCCTTGGGCAGCCTGCTCAAGGGTAATTTCAAGGCTGTAACGCAAATCGGCGCCACGGTAAACTTGCGGACCACCGCCCCGGCGGCCACCACCAGCACCACCAAAGATATCACCAAAAATATCACCGAAGACATCACCAAAATTGCCGGCACCCGCCCCCATTCCTGCATTGGGATCTACACCGGCATGGCCATAACGGTCATAAGCTTCCCGTTTCTCGGGATCTGAAAGCATCTCATAGGCTTCCTTGATCTCTTTGAATTTATCTTCGGCCTCTTTGCTATCCGGATTGCGGTCAGGATGGTACTTCATTGCCAGCTTACGGTAAGCTTTCTTGATTTCCTCATCCGTGGCGTTTTTGGCGACACCCAGAGATTCATAATAATCACGCTTTGCCATTATTTATACGCCTTTATAACTCTTTAAATTTTCCATATATTAAAAAACAATACCCGGTTAAGCCTTTTAAGACAGAAACCGGGTATACGTGCTCACATTAATGCGATCACTTATGCGTCACGCTTGACTTCTTTAAAGTCGGCATCAACCACATTTTCATCAGCGGGCTCGGCACCTTCAGGCGCCTGGCCAGCCTGGGCCTGCATGTCTGCGTACATTTTTTCACCCAGTTTCTGGGAGGCAGTCATGAGGGCCTCTGTTTTGGCATCAATCGCTTCCTTGTCACCATCCTGCAGTGTTGCTTCAAGATCTTTGATCGCTGTTTCAATGGCTTCTTTTTCAGCTTCTTCCAACTTGTCACCGTATTCAGTCAGTGATTTGCGGGTAGAGTGAATCAGGCCATCAGCCTGGTTGCGTGCCTGTGCCAGTTCAGCAATGCGGTGATCTTCTTCGGCGTTGGCTTCCGCATCTTTAACCATGCGTTCGATTTCTTCCTCGGACAAGCCTGAGTTGGCCTTAATGGTAATTTTGTTTTCTTTGCCTGTGCCTTTGTCTTTGGCAGACACGTGCAAAATACCATTGGCGTCAATATCGAACGTGACTTCAATTTGCGGCACACCACGTGGTGCTGGTGGAATACCTTCCAGATTAAATTCGCCCAAGCCCTTGTTGCCCGCCGCGATTTCACGCTCACCCTGGAATACCTTAATGGTTACGGCAGGCTGGTTATCGTCTGCGGTAGAGAAGGTTTGAGAGAAACGGGTTGGAATCGTGGTGTTTTTCTGGATCATTTTGGTCATGACACCGCCCATGGTTTCAATACCCAGAGACAATGGTGTCACGTCAAGCAGCAACACGTCGGTACGATCGCCAGACAGGACTGAACCCTGAATGGCGGCACCGGCGGCAACCGCCTCATCGGGGTTGACGTCTTTACGGGGCTCTTTACCAAAAAATTCTTTGACCTTTTCCTGCACTTTTGGCATACGGCTCATACCGCCAACCAGAATCACGTCATCAATGTCGCTAACCTTGACGCCAGCATCCTTGATGGCCACACGGCAAGGCTCAATGGTACGGTCAATCAGTTCTTCAACCAGCGCTTCCAGTTTTGCACGGGTAATTTTCAGGTTCAGGTGTTTTGGACCAGATGCATCTGCCGTGATGTACGGCAGGTTGATTTCGGTTTGTGCTGTTGAAGACAATTCAATCTTGGCTTTCTCGGCAGCTTCTTTCAGGCGCTGCAATGCAAGAATGTCTTTGGACAGGTCTACGCCCTGCTCTTTCTTGAACTCGCCAATGATGTAGTCGATAATGCGTTGATCAAAGTCTTCACCACCCAGGAAGGTGTCACCGTTGGTAGACAGCACTTCAAACTGTTTCTCACCGTCCATATCGGCAATTTCAATGATGGAAACGTCGAAAGTACCACCACCCAAGTCATAAACCGCAATTTTACGATCGCCTTTTTCGGCTTTGTCCATACCGAAAGCCAGTGCAGCTGCGGTAGGTTCGTTAATAATACGCTTGACTTCGAGGCCGGCAATGCGACCCGCATCTTTGGTGGCCTGACGCTGGCTGTCATTGAAATAGGCAGGCACGGTAATCACCGCCTCGGTGACTTCTTCACCCAGGTAGTCTTCGGCCGTTTTTTTCATTTTACGCAATACGTCGGCAGAGATTTGGGGAGGCGCCATTTGTTTACCTTGCGCTTCTACCCATGCATCACCGTTATCGGCCTTGATAATGCTGTAAGGCATCAGGTCGATATCTTTTTGTACCGCTTTTTCATCAAATTTGCGCCCAATTAAACGCTTGACCGCAAACAGGGTGTTTTTAGGGTTGGTAACGGCCTGACGTTTTGCCGGCGCACCAACCAGTGTTTCGCCATCTTCCATGTAGGCGATGATTGAAGGCGTTGTACGTGCGCCTTCGGCGTTTTCAATAATTCTGACTTTATCGCCGTCAAGAACGGCTACACAACTGTTGGTTGTACCCAAGTCAATACCAATAATTTTGCCCATTATGCTTACCTTAATAATAGCTAATCTGAAATTTTGTAAAAATCCTGTTTTTTATTTAAAACAGGATTGTTGGATATTCTTAATATGGGGATAAAAAAAACATTTTCAAGATAGTAAAATTATTTTTTTAATACCCTTCATTTTATTTTTACTGTTGCCGGTTTATTGCTTGCCGGCTGAAACCATCACCAGTGCCGGACGCAAGACACGGTCGGCAATTGTGTAGCCTTTTTGCAGTGACTGTAAAACACAATTGGCCTCAACGTCAGCGGATGGTACTGAAGAAATGGCCTGATGCAAGTTGGGATCAAATTTATCACCAACGGCGGGTGCCACTTCTTTAAGATGATTACGCTCAAAAGCCTGGGTTAACTGGCGCAAGGTACTTTCCACGCCTTCTTTCAGGGCTTCCTGTGTCTGGTTTTCAATGGCCAGGGCCGCTTCAAGACTGTCTTTTACCGGCACCAGGCTTTCAGCAAAGCTTTCAGTGCTGAATTTTCGCGCTTTGGCCACATCTTCCTGGGAACGCCTGCGGATATTTTCCATTTCGGCATGGGCACGCAAAAGCTCGTCATGGTATTGGCTAACTTTGGCTTCCAGTTCCGAATATTTTTCGGACAGATTTTCTTCCATCAGTACGGTTTCTTCCAAGGTATCCTCTTGGTTTGCATCGGTTGGCTGCTCAATTTCTGGATTTTGCGGCTGTTCCGGATTTTTTGAATCTTGAGGATTATTCTCTTGTGACATTCGGTTCTCCAAACATGAGTGTAAATTGAATGAGGCGTAGATTGAGGCAAATTTCAGGATTTCAAGGGGCGTATTTTACAAAAAAGCCGGCCTGCGGCAGAAAATTTGTCCGCGCAACGACCCTGGCCATGCTTTTAGTCACATGAAAACAATTCAGCAAATTTTGCGGTCAAGAATGAAAGCGCTTATTACTGTACCCGGTCTGACTGCGCCGGGCACCACCCTTGCAGGTGACGTTTTATGATCCCGTCCAAACCGTGAATCCATTGCTCATCACTGTTCAGGCAAGGGATATACCTAAACTGCTCACCCCCGGCCTGCTGAAATGCACCAGCACACTCAAGCTGGATTTCTTCCAGAGTTTCAAGACAATCGGCCACAAAGCCCGGACAGATAACATCAACCCGCTTAACGCCCTTGGCCGGATAAGCCTCAAGGGTTGCCTGTGTAGCCGGCTCAAGCCATTTTTCCGCGCCAAAGCGGCTTTGAAAACTGGCATCAATCTTGACGCCCTCGCCAGCCAGCGCCTGCCTTAACAAATGAAGCGTGCCCTCACAGTCTTTGAAATAAGGGTCTCCCTGATTGACACTGCGCTGGGGCAAACCATGAAAACTTAACAATAAACGTTGCGGCTTGCCATTGAGCTGCCAGAACGCCTTGATTTTAGTTACCAACGCATTGATATAACCGGGCTCATGATAAAAACGCTTGATGAACCGAAATTCGGGCTGGTCACGAAAATCAGCCGCAATACGGGCGATTTTATCCAGGATGGTGGCCGTCGTACTGGCTGCATATTGCGGATACATGGGAACCACAAGAATACGTTCACAATTTTGCTGGCGCAAGCTTTCTAGTGCCGATGCCAATGAGGGCTTGCCATAACGCATGGCCAGCGCTACCGGCACTGGCAAATTCTGACTTGCAAAACCTTCGGCAAGCTTTTGGGCCTGGGCAAGGCTGTGAACCAGCAATGGCGACCCGCCTTCCATCCAGACTTGCTGGTATTTATGCACCAGCTTGCGGGAACGAAAAGGCAATATCACGCCTCTTAAAATAGGTTGCCATAGCACTGCCGGCAACTCTACCACCCGTTTGTCAGAAAGGAATTCAGCCAGATAGCGCCTGATATCCCTGGCAGCAAAAGACGAAGGGGTGCCAAGATTAACCAGCAATACGCCCGCTTTCATCTCCTGAGAGGTTTTGTTGACGATATTATTCTGATCATGCTTTTTTTCAGGTTCAGGCATATTTTGCATAAAATAATGGTTAGTTAATACTGGTTTAAGGCATTGGATAAAAGCCTGGCGGTTATATCAACAATGGGAATGACTCTGTCGTAAGACATCCTGCTGGGGCCAATAACGCCCAAAGTACCGATAATTTTACCATCTACACCATAGGGAGCGGTTATGACCGAGACGTTTTCCATAGGAACCAGTCGGGAATCGCCACCGATATAAATTTGCACACCCTGTGAACGGCTTGAGATATCCAGTAATTGGATCAGGTCACTTTTTTGCTCGAACAAATCAAACATTTTTCGCAGGTGATTCATGTCCGATGTCATATCAGTGACATCCAGCAAACGTCGCTCGCCCGAAATAAGCACGTTGTCTTTTTCGGAAGCATCGGTGCCTGCATCAACGGCAGCCTGCATCAGCTGCGAAATATCTTCTTTTAATGCAGCCAGTTCACGAGCCAACTCGGTACGTATCACGTCAAAAGACTTGCCCGAAAAATGCTGGTTGAAAAAATTGCCGGCTTCTAGCAGTTCTTGCTCGGCATAATCCCGTGAGGCAGAAAGAATCCGGTTTTGCACGTCGCCATCGGGGGTCACGATAATCAGCAAGATGCGTTTTTCAGACAGTCGGATAAATTCAATATGCCGAAAAACCTGGGAACGTTGCGGCGTTAAAACCACACCGGCAAACTGGGTTAAATTGGACACTAGCTCTGCCGCTGCATTCATCGCCTTACCCGGCGAGGCATGCAACAGGACATCCTTGATTTCACGGTTGATTTTTTCAGGCGACAAGGTTTGGTAGTGGCGAACCGCCAGCAGGCGGTCTACAAACATGCGGTACCCCTTGGGCGTTGGCACCCGCCCGGCCGACGTATGCGGACTGTGAATAAGGCCAAGCGCTTCAAGGTCTGCCATGACATTGCGGATGGTGGCCGGAGAAAGCTCAAAGCGCTTTGATAACGTGCGCGAACCAACCGGCTGCCCATCTTCAATGTATTGTTCAATTAAAGCTTTTAGTAAAGCACTAGCGCGTTCATCCATATTACGATATCTTATAAATTCACACTTACATGTATGATATTTTTTACCCACGACACAATCGTAGTATTCAGGAACATGCTGAAATTACGGTTAAGATGTCGTAATATCCACATTCACCTTATTGTATATTGTTTTTGACATGCATTTTTCAACCGTCGCACTTATTGGCCGATATCAGGATTCTGGCATGGACGCCCCCTTACGGGCATTGGCAGACGTCCTGACCAATGCCGGGCGTTCTGTACTGATAGAAGAAGAAACCGCCACCAACACAGGGGTGGCCGAACTGCCTGCCGCGACAATCGAAGAAATTGGTAACCAGGCCGACCTGGTTATTGTGATGGGCGGAGACGGCACCATGCTGGGTGCGGCCCGCCAACTGGCGCCCTACAACATCCCGCTTATTGGCATCAACCACGGACGCCTCGGTTTCATTACCGACATCCCGCTTCAAAATGCTCTGCAAGCCATCCAATCTGTTCTGGACGGGCATTTTACCCTTGAATCCCGCGCCCTTCTGGAAGCCTCGGTGGTGCGTGACGGGCAAACATTAACCACTGCGCTGGCCCTGAATGATGTGGTGTTAAACCGTTCAGGCCGTAGCGGCATGATTGAAATCAGCGTAGAGCTTGACGACCAGTTCATGTACAAGCAGCGCTCCGATGGCCTGATCATTGCCACCCCTACCGGCTCCACCGCATACGCCTTAAGCGCCAATGGCCCCATTTTGCATCCTGGGGTCAATGCTTTTCTGCTGGTACCGGTTGCGCCGCAAACCCTGTCAAACCGCCCCATTGTTATTCCCACCAGCGGCACCCTGAAGCTCACGCTCACTGAAATCGGCCGTGCCGAAATGGGTGCCAGCGTGCATTTTGACATGCAAACCTGGTCCAACCTTCAGCTGGGCGACCAGATTACCGTTAAAAAAGCCCAACACCAGATTCAGTTTCTGCACCCAAAAGGCCTTAGCTTTTTCTCTACCCTGCGCAAGAAACTGCACTGGAACATCATGCCCGAGTCCTAAAGGCAAGGTTAAACTCACTCATGCTGCATTCATTACATATTCGCGATTTCGTTATTGTTGATCAGGTTGATCTGTATTTTGAAGAAGGGTTTACGGTTTTTTCCGGCGAAACCGGTGCCGGTAAATCCATCCTGATTGATGCACTGGCTCTGGCGCTTGGCGGCAGGGCCGAAACCCATTCCATCCGTGAAGGCGCCGATAAAACCGACATCAGCGCAATTTTTAACTGCCCTGAAACCCTGCGTGACTGGCTGCAAGAGCAGGAAATGGACGACAATGAGCTGGTACTGCGCCGGGTGCTTGACCGCTCGGGCAAAAGCCGGGCTTTTATCAATGGCGTTCCCGCCAATCTTGCCCAATTGCGTACCCTGGGCCAGCATCTGGTTGACATTCATGGCCAGCACGCCCACCAAAGCCTGCTTAAAAACAGTGCCCAGCGCGAAATGCTTGACGCCCACGCCAACAATACCAGCCTGCTGCAAACCCTGTCGCAGCAATGGAAACAATGGCAAAACGACATTCGCCAGTACAGGCAGTCACAAGAAAACGCGGCCCAGCAAAATCTTGAGCGCGAACGCCTGGAATGGCAATTGCAAGAAATTGCCAAATTGCAACTGGGCAAAAATGAGTGGGAAACCGTTAGCACCGAACATAACCGCCTGGCACATGCCTCTTCATTGCTCGAAGGTGCATCACAAACCCTGAGCGCACTGGATGGCGAAGAGCAGTCACTGCTTTCCGAGCTGAACGGTGCCACCCAGCGCATTGCCCAATTACTGAAAAACGATCCTGCCCTGCAGGGCATTTACGATGCCCTTGAGTCGGCCCGGATTGCCTGCGCCGAAGCGGCCTCTGACCTGAACAGTTACCTTGACAAGGTAGACCTTGACCCCCTGCGCCTGGCCGAACTGGAAACCCGCATGCGCAATATTTTTGATACGGCCCACAAATTCAGGATAGAACCCGAACAGCTTTACGACCTTCAGCAAGAGCTTGACGCCAATCTGGCCCATTTCAATAAAATCAGCAATCTTGAAGCGCTGGAAAAAAGCATCGCGCAAAACAAGTCCGCCTATATGGAAACAGCCCAAATGCTGTCAAAGGCACGTAAAAAAACCGCCGCCACGCTTGGCAAAGAAGTCACTCAGGCCATGCAAACCCTGGCCATGGAAGGCGGCACCTTCGAGATCCAGCTGCAACAGTCCGACCCCGGTCCGCATGGCCTTGAACAGGTTGAATTTAATGTGGCCGGTCATGCCGGCACAACACCGCGTCCTTTGGCAAAAGTGGCATCAGGCGGAGAACTGGCCCGCATCTCGCTGGCTTTGTCGGTCATGGCCAACAAGGCAGGCAGGGTACCTACCCTGATCTTTGATGAAGTGGATACCGGTATTGGCGGTGCAGTGGCCGAAGTGGTTGGAAAACTGCTACGTGAGCTGGGCAGCCGTCATCAAGTATTGTGCGTGACGCACCTGCCACAGGTGGCTGCCTGCGCCCAACAACACTTTCAGGTTCAGAAAAGCCAGAAAAACAAAACGACGCATTCGGAAATCGTTTTACTGGATGAACAGGAAAGAATCAATGAAGTTGCCCGCATGCTGGGTGGCGTCAAAATTACCGAAACCACCCGTGATCATGCAAGGGAAATGCTGAATATTCAGGCGTGATCCCCCCTATTGCAAGGGGAAAGAAGGTGTTATTTCAAGTGGTTTTTGGAGGGGTGCCTGGCATCACATTCTGCGCAAGTGCCATACAAAACCATTGAGTGACTTTCAAGATTAAAATTGTAATCTTTAGCAATTTTGTATTGCCGTTTTTCAATTTCAGGATCAGTAAACTCGTCTACTTTTCCGCAAACGGAACACACCAGATGGTCGTGATGATCGCCGTCGTCAAGCTCGAAGACAGCCTTGCCGTTGTCGAACTGGCTGCGCGTTAAAATGCCGGCTTGCTCAAACTGGGTAAGCACACGATAAACGGTAGCAAGACCAATATCGACATTTTCACCAATCAATAAACGGTAAACGTCTTCTGCACTTAAGTGACGTGCTTCTGATTTACGGAATATATCCAAAATCTTAAGGCGTGGAAAAGTTGCCTTAAGGCCCATGTTTTTCAATTCGGTCTGATCGTTGATTTGATCGTTCATATCACCCACACTAAATCATGCTGACTCAGCATCATAGTCAAATTTAGCTACAAAAAAAGCGCTTATTGAATAAATTTCCAAATATTTCAGTGCAATCAATCCCATTATTGCCCAGAACTATTATCATAACACTTTTAAATGTCCAAATTTTCATAGGATATTCACCCAAGTCATGAATAATACTGCACTTTTCCTACGTCTTCGTAAAGGACTGTTTGTCTCTGCCCTTGCACTTACTGCACTAACCGGCTGCTCATCAGGGAAATGGGGGTTTCCTTATATTAATCCCGTACAACAAGGCAACTGGATTACAGAAGAAAACGTGGCACTATTACAAAAAGGCATGACCCCCGATCAGGTTCGTTACGCCCTGGGCTCACCCACCCTGACCGACATTTTCCGTCCAGACCGCTGGGATTACCCCTACCACTACCAACCCGGTTATGGTGAACCGGTCACACGCAATTTTTCAGTCTGGTTCGTTAATGGCGTTCTGGATCGCTGGGAAGGCGACAAACAGCCTAATTTCCAGCCCTATGAAGAAAAAGCGGCTGCCCGTTCTGTGGATACGCCCACTGCAGAGTAAATTATTCTTGGCAGCCATCAATAATTATCAAAACCAAAGGTTATTTAGATGCGTATAGCTATTTCCGGAGCCAGCGGCCGCATGGGCCGCATGCTCATTGAAGCGGTTCTTGAACACCCCGAACTTGAACTGGCCGTTGCCCTTGATCATTCGGGTAGCCAACACCTGGGCACCGATGCGGGTGCTTTTTTGGGTAAGCCAACCGGCGTTATCATTACCGACGACTTGGCGGCCCTGCAAAACAGCGATTGCTTAATTGATTTTACCCGCCCCGAAGGCACCCTGAAACACCTGCAGGCTTGCAGCCAGTACAAAACCAAAGCCGTTATTGGCACTACCGGTTTTGATGCCGCCGGCATTCAGGCCATAAAGGCCGCCGCCAAAGAAACCGCCGTTGTTTTTGCTCCCAACATGAGTATTGGCGTAAACGCTACCTTGCGTTTACTTGAGCTGGCCGCACAACTGCTCAATACCGGCTACGATGTAGAAGTTTACGAAGCCCATCACAAGCACAAGGTAGACGCCCCTTCGGGTACCGCATTAAAAATGGGTGAAGTGATTGCCCAAACCTGGGGCAAAAACCTGGACGATATTGCCGACTGGGCCCGCCACGGTCACACCGGAGCACGCGAAGATGGAAAAATTGGCTTTTCAGTCGTGCGCGGCGGTGACATTATTGGTGATCATACCGTTATGTTTTGTGGCACCGGTGAGCGCATTGAAATTACGCATAAATCCTCCAGTCGCGCCACGTATGCCCAAGGCAGCCTGAAAGCCGCCCTGTTCCTGCAAAAACACGACACCGGCCTGTTCAACATGCAAGATGTGATTCAGGGCTAAACCCAGTTTTTACCCTCAGCCGTTAAAAGCCGGCCTACTCCGCCGCTAGACCGATAGGTTAGCGGTGGCCGTCTTTACGCCCCATAAGTAAGCACTGCCGCTGCCTTCAGGCTGGCGTTTTAGTACCCGGCACCCACAAAAACCGGCTCCGGCACTAACAAAACACCAAATTTATTCATGACATCATTGGCAATTGCCTTTGCGATGGCGGTAATATCGGCCGCGCAGGCTTTGCCGGTATTCACAATCACCAAAGCCTGCCTTGCATGCACGCCAGCATTACCCAATTGTCGCCCTTTCCAGCCACAATGGTCTATCATCCAGCCCGCAGCCAGTTTATAACAGTCGTTAGGCTGCTCATAGGCAACCATATCCGGGAATTGTTGTTTCAACTGCCAATATTGCTGCGCTGGAATAACCGGGTTTTTAAAGAAACTGCCCGCATTACCCGTTACTTTTGGATCGGGCAGCTTACGTCGGCGTATATCGCACACGGCCTCAAGAATGGTTTGTGCCGTCAGCCCAGGCCGTAAACTTTCATATTGCTGAAGATCGGGATACGACAACACCGGCGTCCATTGCCTGGGCAAACGAAACCGCACAGCCGTGATGATCAGCCCTTTTCCTTCTTCATGCTTGAAGAGACTGTCACGATAAGCAAAACGACATTGCTCGTTATTGAAAACACGTTCTGTTTGCGTATAGGGATCATAGGCCACTACAGAATCCAGACGGTCTTTCAGCTCTACCCCATAGGCACCAATATTTTGCACGGGTGCAGCACCAACCGTACCGGGTATGAGCGCCAGATTTTCAAGGCCATACCAGCCTTGTCGTGTGCAATACACCACAAAATCATGCCAAACTTCACCCGCGGCGGCTTCAACCAGCCAGTCCGCATTGGTTTCCTGTACAAGATTAATGCCTTTAAGTTGGTTATGAACAACGATTTGATCAATTTGTTCACTTAATACAACATTACTCCCCCCCCCCAGAACAAAGTAGGGAACCCCTGGCTTCAACACCCCCAAAAAAAGGCTTAAATCTTTTTCATTACAAAGACTTATGTAGTTTTTTGCAAACGATTTCAAACCCAGGGTATTCAAAAGGCTCAAGTCTTTCTGTTGTATAAAATCCATATTTCCAACTATTCAAATAATGTTTTTTTGACATTATAAAGAAATAAATGCTATTATTTCTTCTTTCTTAAGCACTTCTTGCTTATTTCAAAAAGCAGGTAAATAAAAAAGCTTGCAAAACGAAAAAAGATTGCTTATAATTTAAAACTTCACTTAATTAGAACACGTTCTAAACGGTGATAAATGCGGGAGTAGCTCAGTTGGTAGAGCGCAACCTTGCCAAGGTTGAGGTCGCGAGTTCGAGACTCGTCTCCCGCTCCAATATTTTAATTTGCAGGTTACGCCTGCAAATATACAAAAAAAGGACCTTACGGTCCTTTTTTTGTTTCTACCACATACTGGGTTGGCCACACTTACCACCCGTTGCAGCTATACAAGGCCGAACCTGGAATAATAATATTCAGCCCGCTTTCCAGGCTGCTTATTTAACCTTATTTTCTTCTTTTTCATTTTGATTGCCATTTAACGGCAAAAAACTGGCATTCATCTGCTTGATCATGTCGGTAAACATATTATTCCAAGGCATGGCATTTGCATTTCCCGCCAGTCCTGCAGACTGCTGTTGCCACTGTTGTAATATTCCCGTCAAGCCAGACATGAACAACTTCTGGTTTTCAAGGGCCTGCTGTGCCAAAGCACGATTGCAATTCGCACATTGCGACAAACCCTCCATTAAATCATTAAGCGTTTGACCCTGTAACTGCCCATTGCCATTGTTTGCCTGAAGCAGCTTTTCCATATTCTCTCTGCCCTCACCAAAAGCCCTGGCAATAAATTCGCTCCAGCGCTGATTATTCTCTTGGAACAACTTTCCCATTTGTTGGGATAATTCCAGATTTGCACTGAACAAATCCTGCGGGAACTGATTGCCTGAATGGGTTGATGCTTTAGTATTACTAACCATGAGTGTCTCCATAAGTGTAGAAAAATTAATATCATTAAAGGGCGTGAGTTTTTATTATTAACACCACGTAACCCGGCATCCGGCATCCGGCATCCGGCATCCGGCATCCGGCATCCGCCCCTTCCCATATACATTACTATGTATGAAGTATACCCTTAAGTTTAGTAAAAAATACTTTACAAAACAATGCGTTACATCAAAGAAGGGGGTAATTGCCCAGTTAACCACACACGCCAGCACCCTGGTCGCCGGATACATAAAGGAATACACCCGCATCAAAATTGATGCCATTTAACAACAAAAAAATAAAAAAAACGCACTTTAATGACATTTAATTATTGTTTTATTGGAAACAAGCAACATTTCACATTAACGATGCTATACTTATTTTCTTATTAAGTCTTAAGCACTGAATGACAACGATTGCAATATCCGATCCAATCAGTTGCATGCACTAAAAGGCGCAGTAGCAAAGCGGTTATGCAGCGGATTGCAAATCCGTCCAGAGCGGTTCGACTCCGCTCTGCGCCTCCAGTCAAAGACTTTTAATATGCGGGAGTAGCTCAGTTGGTAGAGCGCAACCTTGCCAAGGTTGAGGTCGCGAGTTCGAGACTCGTCTCCCGCTCCAAATTTCAAAAAATCCAGACTTCGGTCTGGTTTTTTTTTACCTGTTTGCAAGCGATCAACATGACGTTGAAATCTCCTGATAATGGTCGCGCCATACATCCAGCAATACCAGTAATGGGATAATTTCATGTGGTTGATTATTCACTTCCTTATCATTACGGGACTATCGGTTCGCGTCTTGCTCAGGCCTCATCGCGATCCGGCATCACGCGTTGCCTGGATCCTTTTCATCATGGCCCTGCCCTACGTTGGCGCATTAACCTATCTGATGCTCGGAGAAGTCCGGCCCAACAAGGGGCTGGTTCGCCAAAGGCCTTCTGACAATGCCTTGCCCGCTTTTTTCAAGCAAACGCCAAGCGATAATATCCCGACCATCAGCTCGGCTGGGTTTTCAATGGGTAAATCAATCAGCGGCTTTAACCCGGTTGGCGGCAATACCGGGTATTTGCTAGAGAACTCGAATGCCACCATTAATGCCATCGTCTCGGATATTGATGCTGCTCGGGAACACGTACATCTTCTGTTCTACATCTGGCTGGCCGACACTAACGGGCTTAAGGTAGTTGATGCCCTAATACGGGCAGCCCAACGCGGTGTTACCTGCCGCGCGATTGTTGACGATCTGGGCTCACGCAACTTTATTCGCAGTGAACACTGGATGGCAATGAGCAATGCAGGCGTGCAACTGGCGCGTGCCCAGCCCATTGGCAACCTTATAACCCGCATCCTGAAAGGACGCGTTGACATTCGCAATCACCGAAAAATTGTTGTCATTGACAATCGGATAACGTATTGCGGCAGCCAGAACTGCGCCGACCCTGAATTTGCCGTCAAAGCTAAATACGCCCCTTGGGTTGATGCGGTAATTCGCCTGGAAGGCCCCATTGTCCGGCAAAACCAGCAGCTTTTCCTGAGCGATTGGCTAACTTGCACCAATGAGGATTGCCGTGAACTGGCGCAACACCCCATGACGCCAGCGGAACCGGGGTTTCTGGCCCAGGTGATCGGGACCGGCCCCGAGAATCATTATTCCGCCATGCCAGCGCTTTTTGCAACATTAATGTTCAGCGCCAGCAAGCAGCTGGTTATTACCACCCCCTATTACGTGCCCGATGATTTCATGCAGGCCGCGCTTTGCAGCAGCGCCCGCAGGGGAGTGGCAACCAGCCTTGTCTTGCCCGCCCGTAATGACAGCTGGTTTGTAGGCGCGGCAAGCCGAAGCCATTATCAGGAATTACTGGAAGCGGGCGTTCACATTCATGAATACACGGGTGGCTTGCTACACGCAAAAACACTAACTGTTGATGGCGAAATAACCTTAATTGGCTCGGCAAACATGGACCGGCGCAGTTTTGAACTGAACTTCGAGAACAATATCCTGCTTCATGATAAAGACTTGACACAGGCCATCTGCCGCAGACAAGAAGAATATATCGCACAATCCAACCCGGTTAGCCAAGCCGATGTGGATGCATGGAGCTTGCCCTATCAGCTACGCAATAATGTCATGGCTATACTTAGCCCGGTATTGTAAGCGCACAGCAGGCAGCACAAGTCCCGCCCCCGGGAAAACCCATTCATGCCGTGTCTATTGGCCTATTAAACCCGATCAATAGAAGATGCCTGATTAAAAACCGCAGTCATAGACAGCACCAGCACGGCCAGGATTAACGGTGCAAATGAAACCCAAAGCACCATGTCCCAACCATAAGAAACCAGCAAAGTACCCGAAGCGAATGAGCCGACGGCCATGGTGCCAAAGACGATAAAATCATTAAACGATTGCACCCGTGTGGCTTCTTCTGGCCGGTGGCATTCCAGCACCATGGCTGATGCCCCCACGAAACCAAAGTTCCAGCCAACACCCAGTAAAATCAGGCTCAACCAGAAATGCGCAACATCGATGCCCGCCAAACCGGTCATTACCGACATGGCAATCATTAACAAACCGGCCGTTACCACACGTCCGGCGCCAAAGCGCGTTATTAAACGCCCGGTAAAAAAACTGGGTAAGTACATGGCAATAACATGCCACTGCATACCCAGATTAGCCGCATCCTGGGTATGACCACACATTTGCATGGCCAATGGCGCCGATGTCATGATGAAATTCATGAGCATGTAAGACACTGCGGCACAAATAATCGCGGTAATAAAGCGCGGTTGGCGCACAATGAAGGAAAGTGGTCGCCCACCTGCCACTTTTTTGGCTGACGGCTGGGGTAAACGTACGCCAAACAATACCACCGCAGACAAGGCGGCCACTGCTGCCTGCACGATATAAGTAATCGCAAACGTAAAGGGCTGCCACAAGTCCATGGTATAAGTAACCAGTTGCGGCCCAATAACACCGGCCGCCACGCCACCGCCCATGACAAAAGAAAGAGACCGGGCCCGCATTTTTGGTTCTACACCATCGGCGGCGGCAAAGCGAAAAGAGAGCACCACTGCCGCATAGGCACCGCCAAAAAATGTCGCCAGGCAAAACAGCCAGAACGAGCCCAGCACCACTGCCAGCGCTGACAGCAAGCCCACCAGCACACCGCACCCCGTACCCGCCAGAAAAGCCATGCGACGCCCATAACGACGGGCAATAACACCCATAGGCAGGATACAGGCGGCCATCCCTACGACAAATACAGTAATGGGCAGGGTTGCCAGAGATTTATCGGGCGCCAGTATATTGCCAACAATTGAGCCGGTGGCATAAACAACCACTGAATTGGCACCCGCCAGGGCCTGCGCCACGGTAAGCCGGGCAATATTCCCGCGTTGCTGGCGCAGGGACAAAACAGGCATGTTGTCTTCCAATGAAGCGGTTTCGGTATGCGACAAGATTGACCCCAGTTCTAGTAAATATAACAGGAACGATATGACCTGAAAAATCCCGTGCTGATTGCTTTACAAGTATTTGAGCATCTGGCAGATTTTTCATGCATACATATCGAAACATAAAACTCCATATTACTAAATTTCATAAATATATATAAATAAAACATAAGAACTCGATGATAATATTCTATATTTACAACAAACTGCCCTCATTCACCACATGCTAACCTCCCGCACTGCCCACAGAAAACAAAAAATCGGTCTCATCCTGGGAAGCGGGTCCGCGCGGGGATGGTCACATATCGGGGTCATACAGGCGCTGGAAGAGGCGGGTATAAAACCGGACATTATTTGCGGGACTTCTATTGGTGCCCTGGTTGGTGCCGCCTATGCCGCAGGTGAAATAGAGGTTTTCAGAAAATGGGTCTTGGGGCTGAGCATCAGCAATGTGCTTTCTTTCATGGATATCCGCCTGAACGGCGGGGTCCTGAAAGGCGAAAAGCTCATGAATTTTTTCAAAAGCCACTTCATGGACAGAAACATAGAGGAACTCACGCTGCCCTTTGGCTCGGTGGCCACTTCGCTAACCACCGGCAATGAAATCTGGATGCGCGAAGGATCTACGGTCGATGCCGTCAGGGCCTCTATTGCCCTGCCCGGCTTGTTCACCCCCGTTATACAGGATCAGGATATCCTGGTCGATGGTGGCCTGGTTAATCCGGTACCGGTTTCCCTGGCACGCGCCATGGGCGCCGACTTACTGATTGCCGTAGACTTGAACTCGGACCTGGTTGGCCGACATTTTTACAACCCGCCCGAACCCGCATTTTCTTTTGGCAGCAATGCCACCGAATGGCTTCGCAAGATCCAGCAAAATTTTGGCATGCCAGGCAACCTCCCCGAAGAAACCACCGCGCAAATGAAAACCCCGTCTTTACTGGATGTCATTGCTTCCAGCCTGAATATCATGCAGGCGCAAATTACCCGCAGCCGGATGGCCGGAGAACCACCTCATATTATTATTTCTCCGCAACTGGCTCATTTGGGCTTATTGGACTTTCACCGTGCCGCAGAAGCCATTGAGGAAGGCCGCCGTGCCGTAGAAATGTGCCGGCCCGCGCTAGATAAGCTGAAAAAGCAAAACAGGATCTGAATTTTCTTTAGCGGTTTTCTTGACCAGACCCGCGCTATGCTTTATGCAGGCAGCCTACCTGTAGATTAAATATCTGCAAATGGTGGTTTTATGTCGTCATAATGCCTCAAACCCTGCCTTGGCAAATGTTTTTTTCTGGTAAATCGGCTATCCTTATTGCGATTCATAAAACGAAACAAGGATTGCACTATGAAATTCAAAAATTATTTAATAACAGCACTTATCTCTTTGTTTGCCCTTACCGGTTGCAATACCGTCAAGGGACTGGGTGAAGACATTTCCGCAGGGGGCCAGGCTATCGAAAGAGCCGCGCAATAATCAACATTGGCATCCTCCCCACAGGCTGCAACGCGGTGTCCCCCGCGGCAGTATGTTTTTTGCGCCGACAACATCGGCGTTTTCTTCATGACCGCATCACAATTTTATGCTCCCTGCCTGCAGGCATAAAACTTTATTTCCTAACCATTTCAAGGACTGATTCCTGTTAATCGGGCATTCAGTCCTTTTAATTAATACCTCCGCTTTTGGCCACTTACCGGAACCTGTACAACAAGGCTACAATATACCCACCATGTTGCCTGCAACAACAAAACGCGAAAGGAACAACGATGGATAAAAACGTATTGGATGCCATCAAAAAATGGCCGGATGTGCCTGCCGTATATGGCTGGTTATCCCTTGAGCTGAACGGAAAGTGGAAACTTCACCCTGCCGGCTCATATCAGCCTGGCAAGCCGGGGGAGTCTATTGGCAGCCCCCAAATCAACCATTTCATCAACCGCAATTATGTCGCCACTAAAAAAGGCGAATGGTTTTTCCAGAATGGGCCGCAGCGTGTTTATGTCTGCCTTGAGCATGCACCCTATGTGTTACACCTGGCCGAAGACGGCTTCACGCTTGACACCCATACCCTCCAGACGGTACAAACCATACACGCGTGGTATCTGGATGAACAAGGCTTTCTGTATGCACAAACCAATCTTGGTGCAGCAATTATTTGCGGACGGGATACCCCCCAGGTTATTGACTGCTTTTCAATTGGCCACCCCAATGACCCTAATGGCAAGCAAGATAGCCTGTCAGAAAAACACCTGCTTGAACTTGGGCAAGGCCGGCAACTGGACGTTAGTTATCGGCAACACCCCGAATACAGTGCCCCCTTGGAACAAATTGACAGCAAGCTGATCCCAGAGAAAATGCATTTTATTGCCTGGCCCATGGCAGAGTAATTTTTAAGCAGCCATTGCCAACTTAAGCAATAATCCATGTATTATTGTATGTATACACGAATTACCCGTAATTTATGACTTATCACGAATCTTCTTTTTATTTTCCGGCACCGGTTGAGCAACGATTTTGCACACAATGCGGCTCTGTTCTTTCCCGTAAAATCCCACCCGATGACAACCGTGTGCGTGATATTTGCGATAACTGCGGTGCCATCCATTATAAAAACCCACTGGTTGTGGTGGGTACCATTCCGGTCTGGGAAGATAAAATCCTGCTCTGCCGCCGTGCCATCGAACCTCGTTACGACAAATGGACATTACCCGCTGGCTTTATGGAACTTAGCGAAACCAGCAGCCTGGGCGCTGTGCGTGAAACCACGGAAGAAGCCGGTGCAGACATCACACTTAAACAACTTTTTACCGTCATAGATGTCGCAGGCGTCAATCAGGTACATATGTATTTCCTGGCCGATGCCAATAGTCCAAAACTAGATCCCGGCCCCGAGAGTCTGGAAGCCCGTTATTTTGGCATTGATGAAATACCCTGGGATGAACTGTCCTTCCGAACCGTTACCCAAACGCTCAAACGTTATATTGAAGACAAGGAGCGCGGGGTTTTCACCACCCACTACCTTTCTTTATCCTAAGCAATGACGCTTCCCTGGCTTGACCTGCAAACTCCGTTCCCTGCACCCGAATTTGCTCTTGACGAACCCGACGGACTGCTGGCATATGGCGGAGATTTATCCACCTGCCGCATGATTAGCGCCTATCACCAGGGCATTTTCCCCTGGTATTCCGAACCTCAGCCTATTCTGTGGTGGACGCCTTCCAAACGCATGGTGCTTAAATGCAACGATTTTGTTATCTCGCACAGTCTGAAAAAAAAGCTCAGGCAAATTGCCAAACAGGAAAGCGGCCCAAATCCAGCCATTCAAATCAAGGTGGATACCGCCTTTATCCAGGTGATCCAGGCCTGCGCAGCCCCCAGAAACAACCAGACAGGCACCTGGATCAGCCAGGAAATTATTAACGCTTACGCAAATCTTCACGACATTGGGCTGGCCCACAGCCTTGAAACCTGGATTGATGGCAAGCTGACTGGTGGTCTTTATGGTGTTTCAATCGGAAAGATGTTTTATGGTGAATCCATGTTTTCCAATGTGAGCGACAGCTCCAAGATTGCACTGGCCTATGCGGTTCGATTTCTGGCACTCCATGGTATTGAATGGATAGACTGCCAGCAGGAAACCAGACACCTGGGCAGTCTTGGTGCGGCACCTGTTTCACGCCAGGCATTTATGGAACACCTGAAAAAAACCATTTCCCAAACCCCACCCCCCTGGCAAGCCGGAATATTATGCTCAAATGGTCATATCTATTGAATCCGGCGTGGTTATTTGGGTATATTTAACCCATGAGCGAGATTCATGACCCCAACCTGCACATATTACATTACTACTTAACAGCCTCCTACCCTTGCAGTTATCTTGAAGGCAGGACAGCCCGTTCCCGGGTGGTTGCACCGGGTCATCTGGTTAATGCCAACGCCTATGCCAGCTTGTTAAGAACCGGTTTTCGTCGTAGCGGCCTATTCACTTATCAGCCTCAGTGTGATCATTGCCAGGCTTGCATATCGGTTCGTATTAATACGGTCGCTTTCAAACCCAACGCCAGCCAAAAACGCACCATGAAGCGCCATCGTGACCTATCTGCCCACAAAGTACCCACGCAGTGGTGCGATGAGCATTTTCTTCTGTATACCCGTTACCAGCATCAGCGCCACCCTGGCGGAGGCATGGACGACCAGGGTCGCGAACAATATGAGCAATTCCTGCTAAGCAGCCACGTCAACACTGAACTGGTCGAATTCCGTTCGGCCGATGGTGTCCTGCGCATTGTTTCAATTATTGATATTAGTGATGACGGCCTGTCTTCCGTTTATACCTTTTATGATCCCGACTACCCCGGCAGCCTGGGCACCTATGGCATTTTATGGCAGATAGAACAATGCCGACAGCTTGGCCTGCCCTGGTTATATCTGGGATACTGGATCCAGGAAAGCCCTAAAATGTCCTATAAAACACAGTTTCGTCCCATTCAGCAATATATCAATCAACAATGGATTGACTATATTCCCGAGCAAGCATAGTTTTAAATAAAAATAAGCATTAAAATGGGCAAATTCCATTTTTTCTCATCGCCATGTTCAATACATTCAAACTTTATCCATTTGTTCGCCCGCTGCTCTTTTCACTAGATGCCGAAACCGCTCATGAAATGACATTAAAATCATTGCAAAAAGCCCACCAGTGCAAGATTACCCGCGAATTGCTAAAAGGCAACCGCACCCTGCTTCCTACCACCTTAATGGGCCTGCCACTACGCAACCCTATAGGGCTGGCAGCCGGACTGGATAAAAACGGGGAATGCATTGATGCCCTGGGCCAGCTTGGTTTTGGCTTTATTGAAGTAGGCACGGTCACCCCCCGCGCCCAGCCGGGTAATCCCAAGCCCCGCATGTTTCGCCTGCCCCAGGCAGACTCCCTGATTAACCGCATGGGCTTTAACAATCATGGGCTGGATACGTTCCTGCAAAATATCCAAAACAGCGAATGGCGCGAAAAAAGAGGGGTTCTTGGCCTGAATATCGGAAAAAATGCCGACACCCCCATTGAAAATGCAGCCAGTGACTACCTGATCGGCCTTGAAGGCGTTTACCCTTTTGCCGATTATGTCACCATTAATATTTCTTCACCCAACACCAAAAACCTGCGTGCATTGCAGGGTGGCGACGAGTTAAGTGATTTATTGCGGCAAATTGCCGACAAACGCAAAGAATTGGCCGACCGTTACGGTCGCCGGGTACCGGTTGTTGTCAAAATTGCCCCCGATCTTGAGGCCGAACAAATCCAGGCTATTGCCCATATTTTGCCGCGCTTCGAGATTGATGGCGTTATTGCCACCAATACCACACTTTCGCGCAACGCCGTTCAGGGCCTTAAACACAGCGAAGAAAGTGGTGGCCTGTCGGGCCCTCCGGTTCATGAACTGTCACTTAAGGTTATTGAATCGCTCAGAAAAGAAATGGGCGAAGATTTTACAATTATTGGCGTGGGCGGTATTAACTCGGGCAAGCAGGCACTTGAAAAAATTAATGCCGGTGCCAATGCCGTACAACTGTACACCGGCCTTATTTACCAAGGCCCCAAACTTATTGCCGATTGTGTGGATTCGCTTAGAAATTGCGACGCTTTTATGCGCAAATAAACCGGTTTTCCTGGCGCCACGTTAAAAATACGAACACGGGAAAAACCTATTTCAACAATAAAAAAAGCCCCTAAGGGGCTTTTTTTATTACCGGGCTAAAACCGATTAGTTACGGCGAGTAGCGGTTTTAGAGGCATTGGCTACATTGTTAGCCGCTGCAGTTGTGGCTGCAGTCGCTGATTCGGTTGCCTTAATAGTGGCACTGGTAGCTGCAGCCAGATTACCTTCGGCAACTTCAACGGCTTGTTTGGCAGCTTTGTTCAAAGAGTCATAAGCCGTGTTGGCGGTTGCCAGGGAAGACTTCAGCAAAGCAACGGCACTTTCAGAACCGGTAGGTGCATTTTTAGCCAGTTGATCGATGGTTTCAGCAATTTGCTGTTGGCCTTCGGAAACTTGAGTTTCTGTCAGTTTGATCAACTCATTGCTAAGATTAGAGAAAATGTCATAAACATTTTTTGTGTATGCAACGGCTTTTTCAGCGTTAGGCTGAGCCAGGGCTGAAACGAAAGCAACCGCTTCTTGTGGGTCTTTTAATGCAGAAACTTGTTGGGATTGCTCGGCAGCCTCACCCAAAGAAGCCTTAATGACTTGCATATTCAGGTCAACCAGTTTCTCGAAGCCACCAAAGATTGAACCTTGTACGGCAACGAAAGTGTTGATGGCTGATTTTTGACGATCTAAAATTTGTTGTGGAATTGCGCTCATGAGATGTCCTAGGTAAAAAATAAATAAGTTTGTGTAGTAAATAAGCTGCTACATGATAAATTGAACAGCCGGTTGCAATATCATATTCAGGAAATTACTGCCGACCTATTTATATTGCACCGCACAATTCAAATTATACGTTTTTCCTGTTTCCGGTCAAGCTATTTTTGTGCATCGCACAAAATAATTACAAAAAAAAACAAAAACCTAACCATTTGAAATATAATTGTTTTTTATTAAGCCTTGATGACAAGCCTCGTACAGTCACGCTGTGCTTACCGGCTTATTTTATTACTCTCTTTATGAAACTCATAGCCCAAATCTGACGAAATTTTGGCCGCGGTATCAATGAGCAGCTCAACCCATTCATCGCGCATCCGCTCTGAAGGGGAAGAAATGGACAGGCCGGCAACCAATTTGCCGCTATCGTCAAACACCCCCGCTGAAATACAACGCACGCCCAGTTCAAGTTCTTCGTTGTCTCTGGCATAACCGTGACGACGCACAAAAGTCAACTCTTTTTCAAGACGTTCAAGATCTGTAAGACTATTACCCGTGGTACCACCCAACCCGGTACGTAATGCATAAGCACGCACATTACGGGGTTCGGAGGCAGCCAGAAAAAGCTTGCCTACCGAAGTAAGGTGCAATGGCGCACGGCCACCAATGGCCCGAACCACCTGCATCCCTGAGCGCTCGCTCCAGGCCCTGTCTATGTAAACAATATCATCGCCCTGCTGGATAGACAAATTGATGGTTTGCCCGGTAAGCCGATGCAAGGCATGCATATGTTCATGTGCAATTTCCCTGACATTCAGCCGGTCTTTGACCAGGGAGCCCAATTCGAGCAAACGCATGCCAAGCTGGTACATGCCGTTATTAACCCTGTCTACATATCGTCCGGCGGCAAGATCATTCAGGATCCGGTGTGCCGTTGACGAGTGTAAATTGGACAGGGCGGCGATCTCTTTCAGGGAAGCAGGCTCATCCTGCTCGGCCAGGACATCAAGTAATTTCATGGCCCGCTCAAGGACCTGAATAGTAATCTCAGAAGAAGAGGATTTGACCGGTGGTACGATTGGACTCTTGGCAGTCATGCTTATAACTTTGTATGTTGCGATGCAATATATTTTATCCCATCATGTGAAAAGAAGCTATGCTTATCTCCCAACAGACACACATCGCTTCTTATAAGCCCTTCCTGGGCAGCACCGCCTGTGTTAGACACTGAAACGTCCCCCGGCTCTGAGGATTTCTCCTTTCAAATAGGAAAATGCCTCTTGCACGGCAGGTGATGATCCTTTCACACCCAGATCAACAAAGGGTGGGTTATTATCCCTGGCCACGGTGGGCAGACTGAATGTCCTGACACCCGGCCAGTTGATTTCAATAAATTCCAGTGCCGACGTAATACGGGACTCTGGCAATGAGTAGGCCAGAATGGAATGTTCTTCAATACGCTGGAGGTGATGATATTGTTCATAACGCTGATCAAGCGTCCATTCAATCATGGGCCAGGCCATTTCAGGAAAGCCGGGCAGAAAAGTATGATCCTGAATAAAAAACCCTGGAATTTTATTATACGGATTGGGTACAATTTCAGCACCGTTCGGAAATACGCCCATGGCCAGCCGACGCTGGTTTTCGGGTGTTCCCATGTCTATGCTGCCACGGCCTTGTTTGGCCAGCTCCTGAAAACGCGAGGTAATCAGCTTGGCCGCAATAGGGTGCAGTTCCAGTTCGACACCCAGCGCCAAAGCAACGGCATCCCGGGTTTTGTCATCGGGGGTGGCGCCAATGCCGCCACAAGAAAATACAATATCACCAGACGCGAAACTGCGTTTGTATTCCTGCACAAGCGTATCAAGGTCATCTGGCAAAAAACGGGCCCATGACAATTGCATGCCCCTGTTGGACAGCATCGAAATAACTTTCGACAAATGCTTGTCTTCCCGACGCCCGGAAAGGATTTCATCACCAACAATAAACAAACCTATTTTTCTTATCGAGTTATTACTCATGTTTTTCACCTTCTGGACTGCTTGGCCCAAATACCAGATAAAGCATTATTGATTATGCACAGTAGTTAAATTTTGACTTAAAAACAATTATTGTTTTATGATGATAAGCCAATCAGCAACGGAAAAAAAGCACCTGGGGCCTTGCCTGCGTTATTTTTTACGTTTGCCTGCCTTTTTTAGACTATTATTGATTATGTTAATTAAAAATCCAAGTCAACACGCTTCCACGATCGTTAACAAACTGCATAATCCCAATGTCTGGCTTATTGCATGCTATTGCGCACAATGGTGCGACACCTGCAAAGAATACTTTACTGCATTGACAGAATTAAGTCACCGCTTTCCCCAGCACCTGTTTGTTTGGGTGGACATAGAAGAAGAGCCCGAGCTGCTTGATGATATTGATATCGAAAACTTTCCGACGCTATTGATTCAAATTGAAGGAAAGAATCATTTTTTTGGTCCCCTGCTGCCCTACATCAGCCACCTGGAGCGAATATTGCAAAATATCCGCCCAGATAGCCCTGTTCAGCCAAACGGCCCGGCTTCGTTCAGTCGTTTGATTCAGCAGACTTAATATTTTTCTTGGGGCGTCCGCCCAATAAAATAGCCAGTTGCGGCTGCTTGGCAATCGCCTGGTGTTCTATCCATTTTTGTTCCTGCTGCTGTCGCAGGGCCTCTTTTTGCGGATCTTTTACCGATGGCTCGTAAGGCTTGAAGAAAAAATCGTCGATGGGTGCTGACCGAGAACCGGGGAACGTTCGCTTGAAGCGTTCTCCTTTGCCACCACGACTACGCGAATCACTACTGGTATGAGCGCGATTCTGGACAGCCTCAGGGATATTCAGGGCACCACGCGGCACTTTAACCTTAATGAGTTTTTCTATGTCTTCAAGCAGTTTTTCTTCGTGATCGGTATACAGGGCAATGGCCTCACCGGAAGCCCCCGCCCTACCCGTACGGCCAATACGATGCACATAATCTTCAGGATTAAACGGAAGGTCTACGTTAATCACGCAGGGTAAACCGGCCACGTCAAGTCCGCGGGCCGCCACATCGGTAGCCACCAGCACGGTGGTTTCACCCGACTTGAAAGAGTCCAGTGCCTTGATGCGTTCCAGCTGTGATTTATCGCCATGAATGGATTCTGCCTTGATACCTTCTTTGACCAGTTCACGCGTTAAGCGGCTGGCGCCAATTTTTGTATTGACAAAAATAATGACCTGGCTAAGGTTACGCGACTTAAGCAAATGCAATACCGCTACCTGCTTTTGATGGTTAGACACCGGGTAAGCGATCTGAGTCACGTTTTCGGCCGTGGCATTTTGAGGGGCTACGTTGATTTCAATGGGAGACTTCAGGAAAGAGCGCGCCAGCTTTCTGATTTCCCCACTAAAAGTGGCGGAAAACAGCAGGCTTTGCCTGGATTTTGGCAACAGTTTAACGATACGCTCCAGGTCAGGCAAGAAGCCCATATCAAGCATTCTGTCCGCTTCATCAAGAACCAGGGTGTTAACCTGGGACAAATTGATGGTTTTTTGTTCTATATGGTCTAGCAAACGGCCTGGTGTGGCAATAACCAGCTCGCATCCTTTGCGCAACTCTTCTTTTTGGGCGGCGATATCTACGCCGCCAAACACCACGGCCACACGCAAGGGACAACTTTCGCTGTAACGCTTGACACTATCGGCCACCTGATCGGCCAGTTCACGGGTGGGGGCTAAAATAAGCGCGCGCACCGGATGCCTGGCCGGCGACGTGCTATGGCTAGCATAGGGCATTAAACGATGCAACAGGGGTAATGTAAAGGCTGCGGTTTTACCGGTTCCGGTTTGGGCCGCCCCCATGACATCACGGCCATCGATAATAGCGGGTATGGCCTGAGTCTGAATAGGGGTAGCAACTGTATAGCCACTGGCTGAAATGGCGGTTAAAAGGTCTGGATGCAGACCAAATTCACTAAAAGACTTCACACTTTCAGCATTGGCATTAGAGGTATCCGTCATTGGGTCCTGAACAATAAAATAAAATATTCGTGCTTGCAATAATATGCAAAAAATAACAATTAACGGCCTATTTTACTACTCTGGCATCTCATAATAGCCAATTCAGGAAAGTCATGGCCGAATTTATCAAAAAACCCAGCGCAATAGCCACAAAGTACCCATGCCAACAGCAATTAACACCAGAATACTGCGGAAGCGGAAAAACGCCAATCCGGCAATAAGACCCGCAAACAACTCGGGCCCCACACGAGGCATCTCGCCCTGGGCCCAGGGTAGCAGGCTGGGCACAATGATGGCAACCAAAGCGGCCACCGGCGCATAACGCAAGCCGCTTTTTACATTGTCAGACAAAGGGATATAACCACCAATCAGCAAGTAACCAACCCGGGTAATAAAAGCACACAACACCATCAGGGCGGTTGCCTTCAAGACGTATTCAACACTCATTTTGCACCGCCTTTTTTGGTTTTCCTGCCCTGCTTACCATACTTTTCAGCCAGCACACCGGCCACCACGCCCACCACAATTGCCATAAACAAACCCAGCCTGAAAGGCAACTGCTGCCCCACCCAGGAAGCCGCCCCCGCCGCCACAACGGTGACCAGCATAGGATGGGTCCGGACCATGGGAATCACAATGGCCAACAACGTAAACACCCCCGCATATTCAAGCGACCAGGCCCCGGGAATATAACTGCCCACATAAATACCCAAAACGGTTGACACCTGCCATACCAGCCATAACAGGACAGACGCCGACATATAGTAGCCATAATACATGCCTATCCGGCCAGGCCGCTGCGCACGGAAGCGGTTCATGAACAGGACAAACCCGACATCAGTTAAAAAATACCCGGCTACCATCCGCCGTAAAACGGAAAAATGCCTGAAATAAGGATATAGACTGGCGCCAAAAATAATAAATCGCAGGTTAACGATCATTGCCGCAAAAAAAACCACCCACAGCGGCGCATTCAGGGCCATCAATGGTGCCACAGTCAGCTGCAGGGAACCGGCATACACCAAAAAAGAAATTAACACGGCCTGCCAGGCGGCAAGCCCATAATTAACCATGGCGACCCCTGTCACAAACCCCCAGACAGACAAGGCGAACAGATTAGGCGCAATATGCCTGCCGCCCATGAGCCAGGCCAGTTTTTTTATTGAAAGCCGGGCGGGCAGTGATTTTTCACCCGTTGATAACTGCACAGACAAAACGACTTCCTTGTACAATGATTGAAATTATTAACCGTAGACCGAATTCTAGCAAAGCACGGACGTTTTCATTAAAATAAGATCAGGTTTCATTCAGAAACAGGCTTATTTAGCCGCGTTTGCGTCCAAGCCCTGTATTTGTAAAGATTTAATGTTTCGGCTATTGCATGCCCAGAAGGAAAAAAATGTCATCTCAAGCAACACAAGAACCCATTATTGTTACTGCACAAGACCTGCCTTTACATTGCCCCGGCCCCAACGCCCCCCGCTGGAGCCTGCATCCACGTGTTTTCCTTGACGTTACCAAAACCGGTGAAGTCAGTTGCCCGTATTGCGGTACTCACTACAAACTGAAAGAAGGCGAAAAAGTGCATGGGCACTAAAACATCCGACACCCTCAAACGCAGTGTTTTTACCAGCCCTTCCGAGGTCGAGCAGTCTTTTTACGAGGCGCTGCGTGAGGCTGACCTGAACAAACTCATGCATACCTGGGCTGAGGATGAAGACATTGTCTGCATCCACCCCAATGGTGAACGCCTGGTCGGCTCCCAGGCCATCCAGGCCTCCTGGAAAGAAATTCTTGCCAAGGGGCCGCTTAGCATCGAGGCAAAAATACCGGTTATTTTTCATCATGGCATGATCGTTATTCATACTATTCTCGAAAGGCATTATTTTGCCACGTCAATGGGCCAGAAAGAATTACTTTGTCATGTCACCAATATTTTCCAGAAAAATCTCGGCGGCTGGCATCTCATTTTGCACCATGCATCCCTGGCTCCCCCCGATACTGCCCTTGACGAATTGCATCCCACCACCAGTATGCTGCTACATTAACCCCTACAACACCTGTCAACCTTGAATACCCAACTGGATCTTAGTGCTTGTCCTTCTCCGAAGTGGTTGCCCGACGGACAATCACAAACCATTTTTGCGGCGCGGTTCGTGCCTCGGCCAAAAATTGTCTATGCACGTGAAAGAATCACCACGACAGACAATGACTTCATTGATATAGACTGGAATATTCCTGGCCTGCACCCGCTTTCACCAGACATTGACAAGCCTGCCGCACCTACTATTTTTCAGCAAGAGCCACTTGCACCCCCACCCCTGCCGGGCACACAACCTGCCCTGATCTTGTTTCATGGCCTGGAAGGCAGCAGCCAAAGCCATTATGCCCGTGCCATTTGCCATTATTTCCGGCAAAAAAACTGGGTCGTTGCGGTTGCCCATTTTCGTGGCTGCTCAGGAGAACCCAACAAGTTGCCCCGCTCCTATTTTTCAGGGGACTCGGCCGATATCGACACCATTTTCAATCATGTTCGCCAGCGTCTGCCCAATGCCCACTGGCATGCCTGCGGCATTTCAATGGGCGGCAATGCCTTGCTGAAATTCACCGGAGAGCAACAGGAAAGCCTGGGCTGGCTTCAGGCAGTAGCGGGTATATCCGTGCCCCTGGACCTGCTGGCCACCGGTCAGCAATTGGCCACCGGATTTTTTGGCCGTTTTGTGTATACGCCCCATTTCCTGCAAACCATGAAAAAGAAAATCCGGGAAAAAGACCGGCAATTTCCCAATACGATTAATATCCATAAAATCTTGCAGGCCAAAACCCTGTTTGATTTTGATGATGCCTATACGGGCCCGGTGCATGGTTTTAAGGGGGCCCTTGACTACTGGACCCGTTGTTCAAGCAAGCCATTCCTTAAAGACATCCGTATTCCTGCACTGGTATTGAATGCCAGAAACGACCCTTTCATTCCTGAAACCTCGTTACCCGGTATTAAGGACGTTTCCGCATACGTCACCCTGCACCAGCCCAAAACAGGCGGCCATGCCGGGTTTTCTACCGGACCTTTTCCCTCAAGCTTTGAATGGCTGCCACACCGGCTGGAGAAGTTTTTCTGCCAGGGCAGCTAACTGCCTGCGCTGCAGCTGCCACTACCCGTCTCTGTTTTTACCGTATCTGTTTTTAAATACCGGATTCCAGCCGTTGCTAACCCGCTGATTTGGCCACGCCAACAGGCAGGCGCCCTACTTCCTTGCCCCTGAACGTAGAGCGCAGACGTCCGCTGGCCGACAGCCGCATCATATTGGCCAACGCCACCAGTAAACCAAAGGACTCTACCAGGGCGGCTGGAATCCACATGGTCAGGCCACCAATACTTTGATCTTGCAAGGCGCTCATGGGCAATGCCCTGCCACAAAGATCAAACAGGGGATATAAATCAACCGAGGTAAAGGCAATATAAGCGCCAGCCACCATTTGCGGCAACATGGTCAGGGCGGGGGACAGCACACGGGCTCCCGGTGACATGACGGCGGGCGAACCGCTCTTGACGCACCACTGCCCCAAGCGGCCCAACCTTGTTTTGGCCGTCAGCAATGGCGGATGGGAGGGACGACGGTCAAGCACCAGATTCCAATACATAAACCCGCTAATAACCACCGACCAGTTCATGAGCCGATACAGTTTCCAATCGAGCATGGAATAAAACTGAATGGTGGGATCAAGCCAGACCAAAACCAGCATAATAAACAGGATTGGCACCAAAATCTTGTTGGTCAAGAGGCCTTCAATGAAGCGGCCGGGAAAGGTTTGACGGAAATTTTTTAGCCAAACCCTTGCCGGCAAAGGCAAACCCGCGCGCATGACCTGACCGGGATAGGCCGCCATAACCATAAGCGGACCCAAATGGTGCAATACCACATGCTGTATGCGATGGATGAAAAACATGCGTTCGGCGTAGTAGTCGATATGCGTATGCAAAGACAGGTAAATCATGAAAAGCCCGATCCAGAACAGCCATTTTCGGGTACGGGTAACCTTATGCACAGCAGTTCCACGCATGAACAAAATAGCACATACAAGAAATACGATGACCAAGGTGGGAGAAAACTCCCATGGCTGTAGCCAATGCATCAGGTCCAGATTCATAAACCAACCGATCAGAAAAAAAATTAATTAAACTATTATAATCATGCAGATAGCGTATTGTAATAGTTGTTGACCCCTTTTCGGGATAATCGTTAAAAGCGCGAAAAAATGCAATTGCCACCGAACAGCTCAAAAGAAGCGCTAAAATAAACCATCATGAAAGAATTTGATTTTGATATTGCGATCCTGGGCGCAGGCCCGGCCGGCTGTGCGCTAGCCTGTACATTGGCTTCTGTCAGCCAGGGTTCTTTGCGCATTGCCCTTTTCCAGGGCGTCAACAAGCGGCATGACCCAGCCAAAGACACGCGGGTTCTGGCCCTTAATTACGGCAGCCAGGTATTTCTTGAAAAACACCGCATTTGGCCAGCGCACAGCGCTATCATAGAAACTGTCCATGTCTCACAAAAAAACCGCCTGGGCCGCACGCTTATTTCAAACCAGGATTTCCATGTCCCCATGCTGGGCAGTGTGGTTGCCTATGCCGATTTATACCGCAAACTGCAAGAACAGTTACAACAGCTACCCGTCACGGTGCTAAGCGGTGCCCTGGCCAGTGCAACCCAGGAAAACAACAACGCCCCGGTTGTTGTCACGCAAGGCGAAAAAACCTGGCGCACCCGCATCGCGATCCAGTGTGATGGTATTAAACCCAAAGGCATCCATCGCGACTATAACCAGCACGCACTTATTACCTCGGCGCAGGCCCAATTCCCCAAACCGGGCTGGGCCTGGGAACGTTTTACCCGCGAAGGCCCCCTGGCCGTCTTGCCACACCCCATTTTCAAGGATGCCCAGTCTATTGTATGGTGCGCCTCACCAGCGCGTGCTCAAGAACTGGCTCAACTCGATGACGCCACTTTTTCCCAAACCCTTACCGAGCATTTTGGTGAGCGGCTGGGTTTGCTAACCGTACTAGAGAAACGCGCGGTGTTCCCGCTTCATTTAAGCGCCAGCAAAAATACGGTTAACGGGCATATCGCCACACTTGGCAATGCGGCCCAAACCCTTCACCCGGTAGCCGGACAAGGCCTGAACCTGGGGCTTCGCGATGTCGCCACCCTGGTGCATTGCCTTAAGCCCTGGATGCTTGACACCCACCAAGAAGCCTGCCCTTTCCTGAAAAAATTTGCCAACAGCCGTCAATTTGACCGCAGGTTAACCTGTGAATTAACTGATTTTTTACCCCGTATTTTTTCAACCGGCAATCCACTGGTAGAACACGCCTGCGGTTTAAGCCTGCTGGGTATGGATCTTCTCAAGCCATTGCGTCAACCCCTGGCCCTGCATCTGTTACAGGGTTTCAGAAACTGAATTTTCAGGCAAATCGCTCATTTTTTACTCAGCGACAGTCCAATTGGTTAAAATCTACGCATGCATATCGGTCCCTGGCACCTTCCCAATCCTGTTTTTGTCGCCCCCATGGCGGGGGTGACCGATCGTCCTTTTCGCCAGCTTTGCAAGCGACTGGGCGCCGGTTATGCCGTGTCAGAAATGGCCGCCAGCAACCCAAAACTCTGGAACAGTGTCAAAACCTCAAGACGCCTTGACCATGAAGGCGAAATAGATCCCATCGCCGTTCAGATTGCCGGTGCAGACCCTGACATGATGGCAGAGGCCGCCGTCTTCAACATCCAGAAAGGCGCGCGCATTATCGACATCAACATGGGCTGCCCCGCCAAAAAGGTCTGTAGTGTTGCCTCGGGTTCTGCGCTATTGCGCAATGAGCCCCTGGTTGCCCAAATTATAGAGCGTGTCGTTAAGGCCTGTACCCCGTACAATGTACCGGTTACCCTTAAAACAAGAACCGGCTGGGATCGGGAAAACAAAAACGCCTTGCGCGTGGCCCGCCTTGCCGAAAACCTGGGCATTGCCGCCTTAACACTGCATGGCCGCACACGGTGCGATTTGTACACGGGCCAGGCCGAATACGATACAATCGCCCAGGTCAAAGCAGAAATTTCAATTCCCGTTATTGCAAATGGGGATATCACCGATCCCCACAAGGCAAAATACGTACTAGACTACACCAAAGCAGACGCCATCATGATTGGCCGTGCCGCACAGGGCAACCCCTGGATATTCCAGGAAATCAATCATTTTCTTGATACCGGCCAATTACTGCCAAAGCCCGAGTACGGGCACATGAAAGCCGTCCTGCTTGAACACCTGCATCATCATTACACCTTCTATGGTGAATATACCGGGGTTCGATCGGCCCGCAAGCATATCGCCTGGTACATCAACAAACTGCCTGAAGCAGCCTCTTTTTGTGACAGGATGAACCGAATCGACAATAGTCATGATCAGTACACGGCCGTAGAGCAATGGTTTGATCAATTGATTATCCGCCAAGGGCAGCAACCGGCAACCCGCCTGGTGCACTGAAAATACCCTTGTATTTTTATATCCAATAATATAATTCCACTAATATCGTTACGCCATGAATAATACTCAAAATCTTCAAGAGTGTGTCCGTACCAACCTAGAACTGTATTTCAAAGAACTCGGTGACAGCAACCCGAGCAATCTCTGGGAAATGGTCAACAGTTGCGTTGAAAAACCGCTGCTTGAAGTTGTTATGCAAAAAGCCAACAGCAACCAATCCAGGGCCGCTGAAATGCTTGGCATCACTCGCAATACCCTGCGTAAAAAACTTATTACACATCACTTAATCTAATTAATATGAAACTTTCAACTGCCTTACTTTCGGTTTCAGACAAAACCGGCATCGTCGAATTTGCCCAAGCGCTTTCCCAGCGTGGCATCAAACTGTTGTCCACCGGTGGCACCGCCGCCTTGCTGAAACAGGCCGGACTAAGCGTTACCGAAGTTGCCGAACACACCGGTTCACCTGAAATTCTTGACGGCCGGGTCAAAACCCTGCATCCCAAGATTCACGGAGGCCTGCTGGGTCGTCGCGATGACGACATCCACCTGAACACCATGAAAGAACACAACATTGCCCCTATCGATCTGCTGGTGGTCAATCTGTATCCTTTCCGTGAAACCATTGCCAAACCCGGCTGCAATTTTGCAGACGCGATTGAAAACATCGACATTGGCGGCCCCGCCATGCTGCGTGCTGCGGCTAAAAACCATGGTACTGAAACCGGTGGCGTGACCGTGGTGATTGACCCGTCCGATTACGATCAAGTCTTGCAGGAAATTGATGCAAACGGCCAAACTTCTTACGCCCTGCGCCTGAAACTGGCCAGCAAGGTGTATGCCCATACCGCGTCCTACGATGGTGCCATCACCAACTACCTGACCAGCCTGGCCGATGCCGCACCAGCTCAAGAAGCCGAACCGGCCCGCAAACAATGGCCTGCCACCTTGACCGTACAGGTTCAGCAACACCAGGAACTGCGTTACGGCGAAAACCCGCACCAGTCTGCCGCCTTCTACATTGACCCCAATGCCCCTGAAGGCCTGCTGGGCCGCTATCGCCAGTTGCAAGGCAAAGAACTGTCCTATAACAATATTGCCGACTCCGATGCAGCCTGGGAATGCGTGCGCACCTTCGAAGCACCCGCCTGCGTGATTGTCAAGCACGCCAATCCCTGCGGTGTTGCGGTTGCCGAATCAGCCGTTGCCGCTTACCAGAAAGCTTTCAAGACTGACCCCACATCCGCTTTTGGCGGCATTATTGCCTTTAACCGTCAAGTCGATCTGGCCACTGCACAGGCCGTCAGCGAACAATTCATGGAAGTCCTGCTGGCTCCTTCTTATACGGCCGAAGCCCTGGAATTGCTGGCCGCCAAGAAAAATGTCCGCGTCCTTGAGCTGGCAATAGGCAATGGTAAAAACGATTTTGACATCAAACGCGTGGGCGGTGGCTGGCTGGTCCAAGACCCGGATGCCTTCGAGCTTGATACCAGCACCCTGAAAGTAGTGACCAAGAAGCAACCCACCGAACAGCAAATGCAAGACCTGCTGTTTGCCTGGAACGTCGCCAAATTCGTCAAGTCAAACGCCATCGTATTTTGTGCCGATGGCATGACCATGGGCGTAGGCGCCGGCCAAATGAGCCGTATCGACTCTGCCCGCATCGCTTCCATCAAAGCGGAAAACGCAGGTCTGTCACTGAAGAACTCCGCAGCCGCATCTGATGCTTTCTTCCCGTTCCGTGATGGTCTGGATGTGATTGTTGCCGCTGGCGCCGATTGCATTATTCAGCCCGGAGGCAGTATTCGTGACGATGAAGTCATTGCCGCCGCCGACGAACAGGGTATTGCCATGGTCTTTACTGGCACCCGTCACTTCCGTCACTAATACACGCAATGCGCATACTTGGTATTGACCCTGGCCTTCGACGCACCGGTTTCGGTGTGATTGAGGCCAGCGGTATGCGTATTCAGTATGTGGCAAGCGGAACGATCCTCGTTCCCACCGAACTGCCCCTTTACCAGCGCCTCAAGGCCATTCTGGATAATATTCGTGAAGTGATCCAGACGCACCGGCCTGACGACTCGGCGCTGGAAAAAGTATTTGTCAATACCAACCCGGTATCCACACTTTTGCTGGGACAGGCGCGCGGCGCCGCCATGTGCGCACTGGCAGACAGCAATCTGAATGTCAGCGAATACACGGCCCTGCAAATCAAGAAGGCCGTAGTGGGCAACGGGCACGCCAAAAAAGAACAGGTGCAATTAATGGTTCAGCATTTGCTATCGCTTAATGGCTTGCCTGCTCCCGACTCGGCCGATGCCCTGGCCTGCGCCATCTGCCATGCCCACGCCAATCCCCTGTTACAAAAGCTCAAATCCCACGAGCAAAGCCAGCTAAGCCATCAATCACGCATGCGGGCTGGCAGGCTGATTGGTTAACCTTTTTTTATATTGCATTATTATGATTGGACGTCTTACCGGCACCCTTATCGAAAAACTGCCTCCTACCATCTGTCTTGATGTCAATGGTGTTGGTTACGATATTGATGTGCCCATGAGTACCCTGTACGACTTACCCGAATTGGGTGCCAAAGTGACCCTTTTCACGCATTTGGCAGTCCGGGAAGATGCCCATACCCTGTTTGGTTTCCTGCATGCAGCAGAAAGAAGTACTTTCCGTGCCCTGATCAAGGTCAGCGGCATCGGTTCGCGTACCGCCCTGGCCCTGCTTTCTGGCATGAGTGTCAGTGACCTGGCGGCATCAATCGCCAACCAGGATGCGACATTACTGCTGAAGGTTCCGGGCATCGGTAAAAAAACCGCCGAACGTCTTTTGCTTGAACTGCGCGGCAAACTGGGAGATACTCACTCCACGCAAACAAATCCAGTTAACCACAGCCAAACCGATATCCTCAATGCCCTGATCGCATTGGGATATTCAGAGCGGGAGTCACAAGCTACGCTTAAAACCTTGCCGGTTGAAATTACCGTTTCAGAAGGCATACGAATGGCTTTGAAATCATTAGCAAAATAATTTATTCAATTTACATTATCAAATTTCAAGGAAATAATATGCATCCCCAATGGTTTAAAAAAGTTCTTGTTGCCACCGCCATCGGCAGCCTGTGTTTTTCAAGCGCAGCGATGGCCGAGAAAACCCTGAAAATGGCTTATGCCCTTTCCAAAGACTCCCATTACGGTGCGGGTGCCAACGCCTTTGAAGAGTCTATTGGCAAAAGCACCAACGGTGAAATTAAAATTGAACAGTTTGCCAACAGCGCGCTGGGCGGTGAGCGTGAAGTCATTGAAGGCCTGCAAATCGGTACGGTGGATGCGGCCATTTTATCTACTGGCGCCACCCTTAACTTTGTGCCACAAACCGGTGTTTTCGACATTCCTTTCCTGTTCCGTGACCTGGACCATGCCCGCAAAGTGCTGGATGGTGATATCGGCAACAAACTGCTGGCCGAATTCCCCAAACGTGGCCTGGTGGCCCTGGCATGGGGTGAGCAGGGCTTCCGTCACCTGACCAACAGCAAACATGCGGTCAAGACACCGGCAGACCTGAAAGGCCTGAAAATCCGTACCACCGAAAACCCGATTCACATTACCGCTTTCAAGGAACTGGGCATGTTGCCAACCCCCATGGCCTGGCCTGAAGTGCAAACCGCCCTGCAGCAAGGCACCATTGATGGCCAGGAAAACCCGCTTTCCGTGATCGTTTCCGCCAAGCTGTCCTCCCAGCAAAAACACCTGTCCCTGACCGGACACGTATATGGTCCTGCCGTGATTGTGGTTTCCCCCATGGTTTATGACAGCATGTCTGACGAAGACAAGGCAAAACTCAAGGAAGCCGGATTGGCTGCAGCAAAGAGCATGCGCGATTTCGTTGACAATGTAGAAAAAACAGGTCTTGAAACACTGACCAAAGAAGGCATGGAAATCACCCAGGATGTTGATCGTGCCGAATTTGCCAAAATTGTTCACAATGTCTATCCTGAATTCCACAAGAAATTCTCGAAAGAACTGATTGAATCCATCCAGAACACAAAATAAGTTTTTTCTTTTCCTGCGGGGCTGAATGGTTTTTCAGCCCCAACTCTTCAAATTGCCATGAAATCGCTCACTCAATTACTGGACAAGTCTGTCTTCAGACTGGTGTCCATAATGGCGCAATTGCTGCTGCTCTCTGCCGTGATTGCCTCATTCCATCAAGTTGTCAGCCGCTTTGTCTTTGAATCACCCGCCGACTGGACCGAAGTCTGGACGCGCTGCGCCATCATTTGGGTTGTATTGCTGGGCCTGGTACTGGCCTGTCGCCAGGGTGCCATGCTGAAAGTGGAAATACTTGAAAATGCCCTGAATGAAAAACACAAACGCTGGCTGGCGACCTTGGTCATGATTATTACCAGCACCTTCCTGGGTATCCTGACCTGGGTGGGTGCCATGGCTGCCTACCGCTTCCGGTTCCAGACCATCGCAGGACTGGAATTCAGTATCGCCTGGATTTATGCCGCCATTCCAATCGGTTCATTTCTGGCCCTGATCGCCGTGATTATTCACTGGTCACATGGGTCAGCTGAATCCAACGATGAAATCGCCGCTTTGTAAGGCGCGTTGCATTCGTTATCGCTCAATATTCAGGTTGGTTTTATGTCTCAATTAATGATTATTTCAATGCTGCTGTTCTTTGTCCTGACAGTACCAGTAGCTATTTCCATCGGTCTTGCCAGTATTGTCGGTGTCCAGGTTGCGGGTATTAACTGGCTGGTTATCGCCCAAAAAATTTATGCATCGCTAGACTCTTACCCACTGGTGGCCATTCCTTTCTTCATTCTGGCCGGCAACCTCATGGAAGCGGGAGGCATATCCACAAGAATGGTCAATTTCGCCAAAAGCCTGGTGGGCAACATGCAAGGCGGTCTGGCGTGCAGTTGCGTGATTACCTGCATGATCTTTGCCGCCGTGGCCGGTTCAAGCGTGGCAACCACCTTTGCCGTGGGCGCCATCTTAATTCCCGCCATGGTCAAGCATGGCTATCCCAAACCGTTTGCCGCTTCTTTGCAAGCCACATCCGCCGAGCTTGGGGTTATTATTCCGCCATCCGTGCCCATGATCCTGTTTGCGGTTTCCACCGAAACCGATGTGGGCGAATTGTTCATTGCCGGTATTCTGCCCGGTATCCTGATTGCCCTTGCCCTGGTACTGTATGTATGGCTATATGCCAAACGCCATGGCTATGGCAAAAACGATGGCGAAGGCCGCCTTGGCATATGGGAATCCTTCAAGCAGGCATGGCTGGCCCTGCTTATGCCCGTGATTATTCTGGGCGGCATTTATGGCGGGATCTTTACCCCTACCGAAGCATCGGTGGTAGCCGTCGTTTATGCCCTGATCGTCAGTATCTTCATTTATCGCACGATTGGCTTTGGGCAGCTGTCGGAAACCTTCCGTAAAACCGTGATTGCCACTGCCGTCATCATGTTCGTGATTGCCAATGCCGGTCTTTTCGGGTTCCTGCTAAACCGTGCCGGTGTACCTAATGCACTGGGTGAGTGGCTCAGCATGCTGTTTAGCGACAAAGTCGCCTTCTTGCTAGGTGTCAATATTGCCTTGTTCTTCATTGGCATGTTCATCGAAACCTCGGCCTCTATCGTGGTCCTGGCCCCGTTGCTGCTTCCCGTTGCCATTAAATTTGGCGTTGACCCCACCCACTTCGGGATCATCATGGTGGTTAACCTGGCCCTTGGCATGATTACCCCACCCTTTGGCGTTAACCTGTTTGCTGCCTGCACGGTAGCCAAACTGCCCATTGAAAAGCTGATAAAACCATTGCTGCCTTTTGTCGGTGTCACGGTATTGTGCCTGATGATTATCACTTATGTACCGGAAATTTCGCTGATACTACGTGACCTTGCCTATCGCTAAGCCATTAAAAACGGGCCTTATGGCAACATCTGGCCAGCCCTGAACAAAAGACATCGCTGTATGGACATACAGTCTCCAAAAGAGATTACAATACAGCGATACCTTTTTCTATTATTGCGCAGCACGACCATGGCCATTTTCAACGATTCTTTATCCAGCAGCCCTCCCGCCAGGATTGTTTCCCCACAAGCCAGCTCACCTAATGAAGAATCGGTTGAACGTGCCCTGCGCCCCAAATCCCTGGCCGAATATACCGGCCAGCACCGGGTTCGCGAACAGCTTGATATTTTTATTAGCGCCGCCCGCAAACGCCAGGAATCACTGGATCACGTCCTGCTGTTCGGCCCCCCGGGATTGGGTAAAACCACCCTTGCCCATATTATTGCCCACGAAATGGGCTCCCAGTTACGACAAACCTCGGGGCCCGTTTTAGAGCGCCCGGGCGATCTTGCCGCCCTGCTCACCAATCTTGAGGCCAACGATGTGCTTTTCATTGATGAAATTCATCGCCTGTCGCCAGTGGTTGAAGAAATCCTTTACCCGGCCCTGGAAGACTTCCAGATTGATATCCTGATTGGCGAAGGCCCGGCCGCACGCAGCGTCAAGATAGACTTGCAACCCTTTACCCTGGTGGGTGCCACCACACGGGCAGGCATGCTAACCAACCCCTTGCGCGACCGCTTCGGGATTGTTGCCCGGCTGGAATTTTACAATACCGAAGACCTGACCCAAATTGTCACGCGCAGTGCCGCTTTGCTTAACACCTCCATGACTGAAGACGGCGCCCGGGAAATTGCCCGCCGCGCCAGGGGGACGCCACGCATTGCCAACCGCCTGCTACGCCGGGTACGCGATTATGCCGATATCAAATCCAATGGCATTATTACGGTAGAATCGGCCTGCGCCGCCTTAAGCATGCTGGAAGTTGACCCGCAAGGGCTGGATTTAATGGATCGCAAGCTGCTGGACACCATCATTCACAAGTTTGATGGCGGCCCGGTTGGGGTTGATAACCTGGCCGCTGCCATTGGTGAAGAGCGAGACACCATTGAAGATGTGATTGAACCTTATTTAATCCAGCACGGTTACCTGCAAAGAACCCCGCGCGGGCGCATTGCCACCTTAACCACCTGGCGCCACCTGGGGTTGCAGCCCCCTTCCCGTGGCGAAGATACCAACCTGTTTTAATCTTGCATTTGTTCAAGAAATTCAATAATCGCTTCGCCGTAAGCATCCAGTTTATGCGCGCCTACCCCGCTAATAAAGCTTAAATCTTCAAGGGTTTCAGGGCTATTCAGGGCAATCTGCCGCAAGGTGGCATCATTGAAAATCACGTAAGCCGGCACCTCATGTTCCCGGGCAATCGCCAACCGCCATTTCTTAAGTTGCAAAAAGCGCTCCTCGGCTTCGGGCGGCAGGTTAATGACCGGTTTTTTAGTTTTGGGCATAATGTTGCGCGATTTTGACGCCATGCGTTCGGACTCCTGGCGCAGCATAAGCACTTCTTCGCCCTTAAGCACCGCCCGGCTTTTTTCTGTTAGTGCCAAAGTACCATAGCCTTCGATATCCACGGCAAGGTAATGGTTGGCCAGCAACTGTCGCAATACACCACGCCAGGCCATATCGCTTAAATCCTGTCCCACCCCAAAAACACTTAAGGTGTCGTGCTGGTTTTGCGTTACCCTGTCGGTTTTCTTGCCCCGCAAAATATCAATAATGTGGCCGGCCCCAAAACGCTGATCTCGTTCTTTAAACAAACGGTAAACCGCAGACAGAATTTTTTGTGCCGCTACCGTACCATCCCACATTTTGGGCGGGTTCAGGCACACGTCACAATTGCCGCAAGGTTCAATATGCTGGTCAAAATAAGCCAGCAAACGAACCCGCCGGCACTGGGCCGTTTCACACAGGCCCAGCATGGCATCAAGTTGGGCCGCCGAACGACGCTTGAAGACTTCATCACCATTTGAATCTTCAATCATTTTTCTTTGTTGAACCACGTCTTGCAGGCCATAGGCCATCCATGCGGTGGCGGCCAGGCCATCACGCCCGGCACGGCCGGTTTCCTGATAATAGCCCTCTACCGACTTGGGTAAATCAATATGCGCCACAAAGCGGACATCGGGTTTGTTAATGCCCATGCCAAAGGCAATGGTGGCCACCATGACCAGGTCATCTTCCTGCTGGAAACGGGCCTGGTGCTCGGCCCGCCGGGCAACATCAAGACCGGCATGATAGGGCAAAGCCTTGATGCCTTCCTTGCTTAGAAATTCAGCAATATCTTCGGTTTTTTTACGCGACAGGCAATACACAATTCCCGAATCACCCATATGCTCTTCACGAATAAAATGCAGTAACTGGCGACGGACATCATGCTTTTCAACAATGTGATAAGTGATATTGGGCCGGTCAAAACTGGCAATAAACTGCCTGGCATTATCCAGCGCCAGACGCTGGATGATTTCCTGGCGGGTATGAGTGGTGGCGGTGGCAGTTAAGGCAATGCGTGGCACATCGGGCCAGCGCTCGTGCAAAATGGACAGCCCCATATATTCAGGGCGGAAGTCATGCCCCCATTGGGATACACAATGGGCTTCATCAATCGCGAACAGGGATATTTGCCCCTGGCTTAACAATTGCAGGCAACGTTCACCCAGCAGGCGTTCGGGAGCAATATAAAGCAGGTCCAGCTCACCCCGCAAAAAATCCCGTTCTACCTCTCGTATTTCAGACCAATCCAGGGTGGAGTTAAGAAATGCCGCCTGCACACCCAGTTCTTTTAAGGCATCTACCTGGTCTTTCATTAAGGCAATTAACGGGGACACCACAATGGCGCACCCCTGCCTGACCAAGGCCGGCACCTGATAGCACAAGGACTTGCCCGCCCCGGTAGGCATCAGGACGAGCGCATCCCCGCCAGAAACAAGATGTTCGACAATGGCCTGCTGTTCGCCCCGGAAAGATTCGTAGCCAAATACGGTTTGCAAAACCTGGCTGGCTGATGATAGTGACACTACTGAAATATGCTGTCGTTGATTTAACCGTTATTAAAACAATTCTGAACCAGAAAAGTCGTATGATGTTGACATTATAGTCAATGCTGAACAACAGAAATGAAAAAATCCGTTTTTTACAAATTGCTGGCGGCTGTATTGGCCAGTACCTGCGCTACCACCGTGCTGGCAAAAATTCCCGTTTATATTAGCGGCAACACGCCCAATGATCCCGTTGGCACCCATATTGTTGCGCAACTGCAAAACCAGATCATGCTGTCTCCTGTTCTGCAACTGGTTAACCAGCCTGACCAGGCCGTGGCCCGGGTAAGGATTATTGGCGCAGACCCTACCCGTGACGGCCGTTTTACCGCGCTGGCCGAAAACGTGGATATTGTTAATGTCGCTGCGCCACAAGCGGCCTGGCTGAATATCCAGCAGCATATCCGCATCTGCCTGTCTGAATCCAGCCAAACTTGTACCCATCAAATTTATGCCGACCTAGAAACGGTGGCCAAACAATATGGACCACCGTTGCAACAAAAACTGGGCCGCTAAAATTTGATCTGTGTCATCAAACCCAAAACAAGTACCTTGGGTTGCCACCTGTATCACTCTGCCTGTTTATAATGTTGCCTTGTCCCGAAAACAACATTCAACAGGCAAAGAAAAAAACATGAATATCGCTATCGCCGGAGCCGGCCTGTCAGGTCGTTTGCTCGCTTTTGTTTTGTCATCACAAGGTCACCAGGTAAGTGTGTTTGACCCGGCCCCGTCCATGTACAGCCCGGTTGCCGCCGGCTGGACTGCCGCCGGCATGCTTAGCCCTATTGCCGAGCTTGAAAGCGGTGATGAGAACGTCTTCCTGCTGGGCAAGCAATCGCTGGATTTATGGGCCAATCTGGTTCCCCGCCTGAAACAACCGGTTGAACTGCACTTTAAAGGAAGCCTGCTGGTGGCGCACCGTGGCGATGAAGGCGCGGCAGACCGGCTGGTTTCCCTGCTTAAGGCCAAAGCCCCCGTGCATGAACAGCCCCAAGCCCTGCCGCGCCAGGAACTGGCTCGCCTTGAACCTTCCATACAGGGGCCCTCGCACACCTGGCTGCTGGCCAACGAAGGCCAGATTCATACCGTCCAGGCCATGCGGGCACTGGCCGAATCAGCCCCCAATGTGCAATGGCACTGGGGCCAGCCGGTTAGCTCGCTGACCCCGCATACCCTTCATACCAGTACGGGCCAGCATCGCTTCGACTGGGTTTTTGATACCCGTGGGGTGGGTGCCCGTGACAAACCCGTTCATAACCATGCCGAACTTTCCTGCCAGAATGTACGGGGCGTGCGCGGAGAAATTTTCTGGGTCCAGGCACCGGGCGTCAGTTTACATCGCCCCATTCGCCTGCTGCATCCGCGTTACCGTGTGTATATTGTGCCGCGCGCGCCCGATACCATCGTGGTAGGCGCCAGTGAAATCGAAAGCGAAGACCGCTCTCCCGTTTCGGTACGCACCACGGTCGAGCTGCTAGCCGCTGCCCACAGCATTTTGCCTGAACTTGCCGAAGGCCGGATCATTCATTCAGAAGTCAACCTGCGCCCTGCCCTGACCGACAATTTCCCCCGCATTGAAACCGAAACAGGCCTGACCCGTATTAACGGCTTGTTTCGCCATGGCTGGCTAATTGCACCCGCTATGGTTGAAAACGCCTTAAAATCAGTCTTTTCAGCTGATTATTCCTTATTGCAGGCATGACAACAATTTCAATTTCAGTAAATGGTCTTGAACGCATCATCAACCAGGGCACCACACTGGCTGCCCTGGTTGAGCAATTGCAAACCGAAGCCCGTCAGGAACCTGACTCAACCGCCGTTGCCACCGCAGTTAATGAAATTTTCGTTTCGCGTTCCGCACGTGAAGCCTACACACTGCAAGCCAACGACACCGTCTTCACCTTTTCGCCCATTACCGGTGGCTAAGCTAGATTAATATGTCATTCACTATTGCCGATACCCTGCTGTCCAGCCGTTTTTTTCTTGGTACGGCCGGCTATCCTTCTCCCAAGGTTTTACATGATGCGATTGCCGCTTCGGGCGCGCAGGTGGTGACGGTTGGCCTGAAGCGCCAGCTGGCCCCTGGGCAAAACCCCTTAAGCAAAAGCACGACCGAAGGGGTTTCCAATGCCTTTTTCCAGATGCTCAAGCAAAACGGCGCGCATTTGCTGCCCAATACGGCAGGTTGCAAAACCGCCCGCGAAGCCATTACCCTGTCACATATGGCACGGGAAATTTTTGATACCAACTGGATCAAGCTTGAAGTGATTGGTGATGATTACACCTTGCAGCCCGATCCGATCGAACTCATCAATGCAGCCACACAATTGGTCAAGGACGGTTTTGAGGTTTTTCCTTATTGCACCGATGACCTGGTCACCTGCAACCGCCTGCTTGATGCCGGCTGCCGAATTTTAATGCCATGGGGCGCCCCCATTGGCTCGGGCCAGGGCCTGGTTAACCCCTTTGCCCTAAGAACCCTGCGGGCCCGCCTGCCCGACGTTCCACTGGTGGTTGATGCCGGCATTGGCTCTCCGGTTGATGCGGTGAAAGCCATGGAACTGGGCTTTGATGCGGTCCTGTTAAATTCAGCGGTCGCGCAATCGCATGATCCGGTCAAAATGGCCGAGGCATTTAAACTGGCCATTCAATCTGGCCGGATGGCTTATGAAGCCGGCATTATGGCCAGACAGGATATGGCCACACCCACCACACCGGTAACCGGCAGGCCTTTTTTGCTGTAATGCCGTTAGCGATTAACGCAGGGTATCTTTTTACCCTGCCAACCCGCTTTTTTAAACGTTGCTACCATACCAGGGCCGCTGTTACACCAGCCACATCAGAAAACCGTAAGCCACCATACCCACCAGCATGGCCAGACCGGTGTTTTTAGCCGCCTTAAGCACGCCAAGCAGAATCAGCACCGCCAGCACATAAGCGCCCACTTCCTGCCAAGAAGCGGTTTCTGCCAGCCCCGAATACAGCACCACTGTAGTGGTTGACACCAGCAAGGCCGGTCCCATGATGGCAAACCGGCCCGAATTCAGGCGTGACAGCAAGCGGCTGCGCTGCATCAGAACAAACGGCAGGGCCCGCATCAAATAAGTGAACACGCCCATGGCCACCATGGCAATCACATATTCATACTTTTGCATTGTCTTCTCCGGGCGTATAAAACAGGCAGGCCCCAAAAGCCCCCACCAGAATGGCCTGGGTTGGGAAGCCCAGTGAGACCACCCCTATCGTAATCACGACACCGGCAGCCATGGCCTTTAACATATGATGTTGAATACTTTGCACCGTGACCGCCACAAACATGGCCGGCAAGGCAAACCCCAGGGTTTTTTCAACCACCGGAAAAGCCTTTAATAACTCATCACCGGCAAAAACCCCTATGGTTGTTCCAGTTGCCCAAGACAGCCAGGCCAATATGCCCAGGCCCATGTACCAGCTGCCACGGGCCGCCGTTTCTACCTTGTTCATGCCCACATAACAGGTCGCAAACACCTCATCGGTCAGGTAAAACGCCTTGACCAGGCGGTTCTTCAATCCCTTTGGCAGATACTTTTCAATAATCGGACCATATAAAAGATGACGGGCATTAAGCAGGGTTACCAATAAAACCATGGTCACCAGCGGTGTACCCAATTGCAGGGATGCCAAGATAAAAAACTGCCCGGCGCCTGCATAAACAATCAATGAAGTGGCAATGAGTTCCCAGGCACTTAAACCCAGGCTGGCCCCTGCTATGCCAAACGCCATGGCAACGGGAATATAGCCCAGCATAATGGGCAACCCCGCGCGCAGGCCCCGGCCAAAATATTTCAACTGACTCATTCTGATGATTGCTTCTTGATTTGCTTCAGGAAAAAGGTGAGATATTACACTATTGCCATGACCACAAACCGTAAAAAAGTTTTAATCCCAGATTACCAGCTGTTTCCCTGGTGCCAGCGGATGCGCAATGGCCTGCCCATCAATGCCATACACCGCGTGCAAATTCTCTCGGGTAAGTACCTTTTCGGGCGTGTCGCAGGCAATCAGTTTACCCTCGCACAACAAGGCAAGCCGGTCACAATAACGGGCGGCCAGGTTCAGGTCATGCAAGATAATAAGTACACCTATATTTTCCTGCCGGGCCAGCTTGCCCAACGTACGTAATAATTGCTGCTGGTATTTGGGGTCCAGGCTTGACGTGGGCTCATCCAGCAACATATAACGGGCGGCCGGATCCTGTTCGCGCTGGGCCAGCAACTGCACCAGCACACGGGCAAACTGAACCCGCTGCCGCTCTCCACCCGAAAGGGTCTGGTAGTTACGCGCTTGCAGGCTTTGCACATCGGCCCATAGCAGGGCCCGGTCAATCAAGGCCGTAGCCTGCGCCTGCGTGATGTCCGAAAACGGGTACATGCCCATTTCTATAATTTCCAGCACGCTCATATCGAAGGTCAACGAGGCATTCTGCGGCAACACAGCGCGCCGCTGCGCGCATTCAAGCGCACTCAAGCTGGCAATATCCGTACCATTAATGGTAACGGCAATATGGTCATGCGCAGACAGCCCCTGTTTTATTTCACCGCCCAGCACCGACAGCAAGGTTGATTTACCCGCGCCATTGGCGCCCAGCAAAGCCAGTACCTGTCCGCTTTCAATCGAAATGGAAACATGGTCAAGAATACGCCGCTGCTGACGATGAAACAGCAACGATTCAGCTTTCATGGCATGTGTCATTATTACCTCTTGATCTGGCGAATCAATAACCAGAGAAAAAATGGTCCGCCAATCAGACTGGTCACCAGCCCAATGGGCAGTTCTGAAGGCAGGATAATTGTACGGGCCACCCAGTCAGCCCAAATTAAGGCCAGACCGCCCCCCAAAAAAGAGGCCGGCAACAAATAGCGATGATTGGCCCCGATAATCATGCGCATGATATGCGGCACCACCAGACCCACAAAACCAATGCCGCCGGTTACCGCTACCAGCGGACCAATTAACAGGGCCACACACACAATCAGCCGGCGCCGCAAAACCCGCATGGAAAAGCCCAAGTGCTCCACTTCCCGCTCTCCGAGCAGCAAGGCATTCAGGGCTTTCCATTGCCGGGCGGCATACACGGAAAGCATGACGGTCCAGGGCAGCATAAACCCCAGTGTTGACCAGGAGGCCGCAGCCAGACTGCCCATGCTCCAGAAGGTCAGGTCCCGCAGTTCGTTATCGGTAGCCATATAACTGAGCAGGCCAATAAGGCTGCCGGTAATGGCATTAATCGCAATACCCGCCAGCAACAGGCCAGCGACCCCCGGGAAACGGCAGCCTACCCAATAGGCCAGCCAGGTGCAGACGAGGCTGCCCATAAAAGCGGCCAGGGCAATACCCCAGAAACCCGTGTTAGCCAGTACGATAACCAGTACCGCCCCCAAAGCCGCCCCGGAAGAGACACCAATCAAGCCGGGTTCTGCCAGCGGATTCCTGAACAAGGCCTGCATGACCACCCCCGACAAGGCCAGCGCGGCCCCCGCTACCAGGCCGAAAAGGACACGTGGCAGGCGGATATCAAGCAACACCGCCTGCATCATGCGCTGGCTTTCAGGAACTTGCCCCCATAGCAAAGCGGGAATATCCGCAAAGGGAATGGCAACCGCACCACTACTGCCAGACGCTATCAGGCTGATAATCACCAGTATGGCCAAAACAAAAATAATACGGACGGAAAACAGGTTTTTCCGGTAATGACTACTGTGCTGCATTTGATGCCAGTTTAAGTTGTTCAATAGCCTGGGCGACACGTAGCCCCAGACCCAAGGCGAGAAGATCATCCATGACGACAACCCGCTTGTTAATGGCTGCCGGCGTTGTGGCAATGGCAGGATGCTTAAGGAACTTTGCCAGGCCGCCACTGGCCTGCACCGATCCCTCAGTGACAATGATAAGCTCAGGGCCGAAATTTACCAAGCTTTCTGCTGAAATGGGTTTATATCCTTTTTGTGCCGTTTCCAGTACATTGGTCAAACCGGCCAGCGACATCAGGACTGAAGCGGCGGTATGGCTGCCGGCCGCCTGAATGGTGCCCGTCCGGTTAACAATCAGGGCCGTTTTCAGGTTTTTGCCTGGCCGTGCCTGTGCCCGGGCCACCTCGGCACGGATTTGCTCAATAAGCACATCCCCCTTTTCTTCGGCAGATAAAACCCTGGCGATTTGTTGCACCCGCTCGTACAGGGACTCAATGCTGGCACGGTCGGATACCTTGACAATTTCAACCCCCAGTTTGCTGATGCTTTCCAGCGCATGCGCAGGCCCCGCGTTTTCCGAGGCCAGGATCAGGTCCGGCTGCATGGCCACCACCCCTTCCACGGGGACGGCACGATAATACCCCACCCGGGGCAAGCGGGTGGCGGCTTCCGGATACAGGCTGGAAAGATCATCGGCAATCAGGCTGTCACCCAGGCCCAGTTCATACACAATTTCAGTTACCGAGCCCCCCAGGCTGATAACCCGCTCTTTATTGGCGGCAAAAGCCAGGGGCACAAAAAACAGCCCCAGTAAAAACAACAATGATTTTTTCATGGTGGTCTTAAGCCGCAAGCGGCTCCTTGCATAAAGATTCCAGTAAATTACGCCAGGCCGGCAATTCGGGTATGCCCGGTTTGCGTACGCCAAAAAACTGCACAATCAGTTCACCAGATTTTTCATAAACCTCAAGAGACGTCACCCAGCCATCAATGGTTGGCTTATTCACCACCCACACGGAATCGATGGCAGATGTATTTAAATGCAAATTGAATTTTGCATCCAGAATATTAAACCAAGGGCCTGTACGCAACAGTTTATGGACCACGCCGGAATGGATCTGCACCATACCCCGATTGCCGGTAAAACACATGATCGGGATTTCCCGTTCCACACTGAGTTGCAACATGCGCTCAACGGCATCAAGGTCCACCTGCTGGGCCAAATCATCGCCCGCCGCCTGCAAGGCGGTTATTCGGGACACATTCCATTTTTTTAATAAAGGAAAAAACGCATGGGTATCTTTCATGCCCAGCCAGTTGTCACGCAACTGGGCCGGGGCCTGTTCAGAAAGACCGGTTTGCACAGGCTCGGGTGCGGTAACGGCCGGTACCTGTGCCATATCGGTCCTGAAGCGCTCGACCAACGCCTCATAGGCCTGCCTATCTGTCTTTTCAGTGCCGTAAACCTTGTGAATCGCCATACCGGTTTCATCAAAAAACTGAATGCTGAACCGCCCGTTCTGGCTGACTGCCCATGCTGTTTTCCAGCAGGCAAAAAACATCCGCAAATCAATATCCGGCCCCAACACAATGCCAATAGACGCCTTGCCCACCTGGATATCTTCAAACAGGCCATGCCGTTCATGCACGCACCATTCATTGCGCGTCAAGACCATCACTTCACCCAGCGTGTCCAGCTGTTTGAAAATTTCCTTGACATCAGTGCCCAGATAAACCGCTTCGGCATTGCAGCACTGCGCGGCCAGCAATTGCATTTCACTGACATTCAGGCGCTCTGCCACATTACGGATTCGTAACTTGGGTTCCTGCGCCAGCAGGCGGTCACATTGATGACGCAGGGATTCAAATGATTGATTCATATACTTTCACCTTTAAATAGTTAGTGTTGCTGCAAGTGTCAGTATTGATAACTGACAGAGAATGTGGCATGACGTCCCGGTTCGGTGTAATAGTCAATGCCGCGGGAAATCCGGCTACTGCCCGCCGTAGGCACATTCAAGGCATTCCAGTATTTTTTATCAAACACATTCATCAGGCCTACCTGAAAGCGCAAACCTTTTACCGCTTCAGGGGTCCAGTGCGCCATCAGATCAAGCGTGCCATAACCGGGTGCCTTGAAATCGGGGTAAGCTACCTGCGCGGTCGCGTCGGGGTGCTTGACCTTGTTGCGTTTGGCGGCCATTGTCCAGATGGCTTCAGCGCCCCACTGCGAACTTTGATAGCCAAGTGCCAGAATGCCCTTGAGCGGTGCGACCGAATTCAGGTAGTCACCCGTGCTGCGGTCTTTACCCACCGTCCATGCCACAGAACCCCGGGTATACCAATGGTTATTCATATTCCAGTAAGCGCTTGCCTCTAGCCCATAAATACGAACACGGTCCAGATTGGCATGAGTAAACACACCAAATGGATACAAGCCGTTTTGCATCATTTGTGCATAAATGGAGTCAGCTGCAACCGGCACACCCGATTCAATAAAGTTTTTATAGCGCTGGTCAAAGAAAGTGAGTGATCCACCTGCCGTCTCCGTATTCACGGCAACACCCAGTTCCCATCCGCGACTGGTTTCCGGTTTCAGGGATACCTCACCCTTGCGCAGGTAATTGGCCGAAGAACCAAACTGCATATACAACTCGGGGGCGGTAGGTGCCCTGAAACCATGTGCATAACGGGCAAACAAAGCAATCGCGTCATTGGGGTTCCAGGTAAATTCCAGGGATGGCGAAAAATGTCCTCCACTGCGTTTACCCATTTGCGCCAGGTTACCGTTGGGATTATTCATAAACTCTCCAGCCACGGATGGGCTACGCTCGTAATGATCGTAACGCAGGCCTGGCGTCAAGTTGTATTGCCCATTAGCCCATGAAAATGTATTTTTGGCATAAGCAAACCAATCATTGCTTTTAACACGGGGTACATCTGCCTGGTTGGTATGCAGGAATTCGCAAGAGCGGGGACCAAACGGGGCCGGCAACATGGGTGAAACCACAGGGCAATTATCCACCCCGCCTGAATGCTGGCGATAACGGTCGCTGCTAAATCCTGCTCCTGCCATCCAATGCGAACGCAACGGTGCGGCCCCCCAATAACCCGATGCATCCATATTCAGGCCCCAGCCTTTTTGCCCTACACTGTTATGGCGGTTATATTCCCCTGACGGAAAACCATATTTGTAAGGATCGCGGGGAATAATATTCCCCCTGGCATCTTGCTGGCGATAGGCATTCTGTTCATTAAGCAGGTCGGTCCTGTGCCAGTAAGCCAGCATGGAAAACCGGTCAAGCGCATCTCCTTCCTGTTCAGACCGGTATTTATAATCCAGCCAGATCCGGTCACGCTTGATTTCTTCTTTATACTGGTTATCGCCAATGTGATAAGTGGATGTATTTTGCTCGCTTAACTTGTCAATATCCCTGTCAAGTCGAAACAGGCTTGCGCCCAGGCCAAGCTGATGCCCGGGTGCCAAATCATGCTCAATCCGGAACAAGGCCGAATTCCGGTGATAATCAGCCGGATCTTCTTTGGTTCTGTTGTCTCCATAACCACCGGTGCTAGCCTGGTTTTTAATTTCATGCCCTTTTTTATAGGCATACTGGAACAGCATCCGGGTTTTTTCACCCAGCCGGGTAGCCAGCGCCACATCTGCGCCAGCGCTATCATCAAGACCCGAATAGGCGGTTTTAGCCAAAAAGCCAATATCCTGCCCTTCTGGCAACAAATCACTGGGCGACAGACTGGTTAAGGCCACCGCAGCCGTCATGGAATTGGTTTGATTGGCACCGGGCCCTTTAACAATATCAATGGCTGACAGGGTATCAAAGTTAATCGCATCAAGCCCCCCTTTTACGCCACGACTGCCATCGCTTAACCATGGCAATGGCACGCCATCCTCGGTAAGCCGGATACGGTTGGCGTCCAGTCCCCGTATATTCACACTATTGTTCTGACGGTTGAAATTAACCCCCGGAGACAGGCGTTGCCCTAAATCAGTCCAGCTTTCAATGCCCGCATTCTGTAACTGTTTTCTGTCCAGGCTTTCTTCCTGGGGGTTTTCAGCCTCGGCAACCGCCTTTACCGCTGAAAGGGTAACCACTTTCTCCTGCTTTGATGCTGTTTGTGCCAAAGCAGGATTAGCCGCTATCAGACTGGCCAGCAATAGAAGCCCCTGATGACGGGAACAATTTGAAAACCTCATTTTTATGCTTACCTTTTTACCTTATATCAAAAACGAGAATCATTATCATTCGTATCATTATTTATGTCAAGAAGTTTGATGTAGATCAATTTTGAAACATAAATTGGATTTTATTCATCCAATCGTAATAAAAATGAAATACCCTGTAATTAGTCATCTCCTGCTTTAATATCCTATACTGGTACATAGACATACCCCGCTTTAATAACGGGTTATTAAATGCACAGGAAAATAAATGCACAGGAAAACATCACTGCTCCAAAGGTCTATTGAATGGTAAAAAACACCTGCAACCCTCAAACCACCATGGATCAACTTGACCAGCGTTTTCAGGCGTCCATTGCCAAAAGCACGCTGTCAATGTCACCATTACAGGGACTGCTCAGCTATATCGACTGGTCCCGGCATCTGGCCATATCACCGGGCAAGCAACTTGAATTATTCAACCTGGGTGTCGCCCAAAGCCTGGCGCTGGCCCAATATGCGCATCGCACCCAGTCTATTGGCATCCCGGGCACACCCAGCCACCATACCAACCTGAATATTGAACCCCCCATTACCGACAGACGGTTCAGCGATGAAAAATGGAAGATTTGGCCATTTAACATCTTGCAGCTGTCTTACCTGATGACAGAAGAATGGTGGAAAGAAGCCACTACCGATATCCGTGGTGCAACACCTCACCACCTGGATCTTGTACGTATGGCGGGGCAACAGCTCCTGAATGCGCTCTCGCCCAAAAATTTCGTGCCAAGCAACCCCGAGGTATTGCAAAAAACACTAGAAGAAAAAGGGGCCAACCTGCTGCGCGGCAGCATGAATGCATGGCAGCTGTTCATGCAACAATACACGGGCACCCCCGATCCCAAACTTGAAAATTTCAAGGTAGGCCAACACCTTGCCACCACTCCCGGCAAGGTGGTTTTACGTAATCAGCTCATGGAGTTGATCCAATACACACCCACAACAGAAAAGGTCCACCCCGAACCCATCCTGATCACGCCGGCCTGGATCATGAAATACTATATTCTTGATCTTTCTCCGCACAATTCCATGATCAGGCATCTGCTAGACCAGGGCTATACGGTTTTTTGTATTTCCTGGAAAAACCCCGGCGTAGAAGAACGCAATATGGGTATGGATGATTACCTGTCCATGGGCTTTTTTGCCGCCCTTGATGCGATCAACCAAATTACCGGCCAGCACAAAGTCCATGCCACCGGTTATTGCCTGGGTGGCACCTTGCTGTCTATTGCCGCAGCGGCCATGGGTAGGGACCAGGATGACCGCCTACTTTCCATCACCATGCTGGCTGCCCAAACCGACTTCAGCGAACCCGGTGAGCTATCCCTGTTCATTGATAACAGCCAGCTTGCCATCCTAGAGGCGGAAATGGCAGATATTGGTTATTTAACCGGCGAACAAATGGCGGGGGCATTCCTGATGCTGCGTTCCGACTTGCTGATCTGGTCGCGTTATATCAAGGAATTCCTGATGGGTGAAGAATCCACCATGAATGACTTGATGGCCTGGAATACCGATACGACCCGCATGCCCGCCAAAATGCATTCGCAATACCTGCGCAGGCTATTCCTGAACGATGATCTGGCAGAAGGCAAATACCCCGTCAATGGCCGGCCGGTTTCCCTAACCGACATTCACTTGCCGGTTTTCTGCCTGGGTACCGAAACAGACCACATCGCCCCATGGCGATCGGTTTACAAAATTCACCCCCTGTGTTGTACCGACATGACCTTTGTCCTTACCAATAAAGGACATAATGCCGGCGTTGTCAGTGAGCCTGGCCATAAAAACCGCTATTACCGGGTTCTTGCCCGCGCCAAAGACGAGCCTTATCTGGGTCCTGACGAATGGTATGAAACCGCACAACACCATGAAGGTTCCTGGTGGAACTGCTGGTTCAACTGGCTCAAAGAGCGCTCCGGTAAACCGGTATCCCCTCCTCCCATGGGTAATCCCGAAAAAGGTTATCCATTGCTTTGTGACGCCCCCGGCGTTTATGTATTTGAAAAATAATTTCTCTTGGAGCTTATTAAATGACAGTAGTGAATGAATCAGTCAAGCGGACCGCATTGGTTACCGGCGGCACAGGCGGCCTGGGCACGGCAGTGGCCCGTGCCCTGCATAATGCCGGTCACACCGTTCTTGTTACCATGCGTCCTGGCAAAGACTATTCCGACTGGTTAAAAAAGCAAAGTGATGAAGGCTATAACTTCAAGGCCTATATGGTTGATGTTGCCGACTATGACTCTTGCATTGCCGGTGCCAAACAAATGCACGACGACGGCTATCATATTGATATCCTGATCAATAATGCCGGCATTACCCGCGATGCCAGTTTCCGTAAAATGGACAAGGACAAATGGGACCAGGTCATGAAAACCAACCTGGATTCCATGTTTAACATGACCAAACCCCTGTGTGAAAACATGCTGGCTGCTGGCTGGGGGCGTATTGTCAATATTTCTTCCGTTAACGGCAGCAAGGGGTCATTTGGCCAGGCTAACTATTCTTCGGCCAAGTCAGGTATTTATGGCTTTACCAAAACCCTGGCGCTGGAATTTGCCCGCAAAGGCGTAACCGTTAATGCGGTTTCTCCGGGTTACTTAAATACCGAAATGGTTGCCGCTGTTCCCAAAGAAGTCATGGACAGCCAGATCCTGCCCCAAATTCCCTTGGGGCGTTTGGGCGAACCCGCCGAACTGGCTGCGCTTATCGTATTCATCTGCAGTGACTTAGGTGGTTTCATGACCGGTGCCAACGTTGCCATGAACGGCGGACAGCACATGTATTGATCCATATTTCATCCATCAGAAAGTACTTAAAAAAATGCCTGCCCAAGCTATTTGCCGGGCAGGCATTTTCATTTGTCACCCTGTGGGTGGCAGACAACAGCAATTATATCAACCCCTCTGCTTTCATGGCGGCGACAATCGCCGGGCGCTGGGCCAAACGTGTCTGATAGGCGCTCAAATTCGCCCATTTGGACAAGTCCAGATGAATATATTTAGTCCAGCCCAATACCGTAAACAGATATACATCGGCAACGGTAAAGGTATCGCCCGTTAAGTAATCTTTACCAGACAGTTCGGCATCCATATAAGAAAAACGCCGTTCCAGATTGGCACGACAAATATCTTTCCACTCTTGTGGTGTGGCTGGATTAAAGAAGGGACTAAGCCCTTTGTGAACTTCAGTCGCTACGAAGTTCAACCAAACCTGGGTTTGGTACCGGGCAGCAGAACCGGCGACAGGAATCAGGTTTTTGGCAGGATCCAAATCACCCAAATACTCCAGAATAACCTGGCATTCTGTTAATACACCCACATTATCGATTTGCAATGCAGGCACATATCCTTTTGGATTAATGGTTAAATAATCCACACCAGATTCGGTCACCTTCGTTTTCAGATCAACCTGCTCAGCGTCATAAGCAATACCCAATTCTTCCAGGGCGATATGCGGTGCCAGGGAACATGAACCCGCCTTATAATACAATTTCATCTAACTGTTTCCTTCCTCAAATGAAAAAACAGCTACGGGTAACGCTATGCGCAACCCGGATAGCTGCACGCAAAAATTAATAGGCCATTATAAGACAACCGGGTTTTCTGTCATGACGATGCCATCGGCATCACTATACAAATACCAGCCAGACCGGAACACAACGCCACCAATCATGACCGGGATATCCAATACGCCCTGCCCCGCCTTGTGACTCTTGCGGGGATTAGTGCCCAACGCCTTAACAGAAAAGTCCATATTATTAATTTGGGCACTGTCACGAATGGCGCCAGAAACAATGATACCGGCCCAGCCGTTATCCATGGCCAAGGTGGCAATCATGTCTCCCACCAAAGCCCGGTGCAACGAAGCGCCACCATCCACCACCAGGATCTCTCCCGACGATTTTTCTGACAGAACCTGCCTGACCAGGGTGTTGTCTTCATAGACCTTAAGCGTCCGGATCCACCCGCTCATTGCCTTGCGCTTGCCCCATTGCTGAAACTGAAGATCACACGAGGCACTTTCAGGAAATGCATCCATCACATCGCAGGTAAGTAATACTGACATTGCTTGTTCTCCTTTTAGCTGAAAATTTCCAATTTTTTACATTGATGATCCAGTGTAATCCATGATCTTTATATTTTCGATCCGCCTGATCTGTATTTTTATTATATTTTTATATATAATATATTTTTATATATTATATGACACGGAAATTTTCACATGATTATCGATTGGCAAAATTTCACCCCCTGGTCCTCACTGGCCGGGGGTATTTTACTGGGTATAGCTGCCGCCATTTTCATCCTGGCAAGTGGCCGCATTCTAGGCATCAGTGGCATCCTTGGCGGCCTGCTCAAACCCGCCAAGGGCGATACCAACTGGCGTATTGCATTTCTACTGGGACTTTTTTCAGCACCGTTAATTTATTTGCTGGCAGTGGGTTCCATACCCATAGAAATCAATACTGGCTGGCCACTTATTATGCTGGCTGGCTTACTGGTGGGCTTTGGCACTCGTCTGGGTTCGGGTTGCAGCAGTGGGCATGGCATCTGTGGCCTGTCACGGCTTTCAGGACGCTCGCTAATGGCGACCCTGGCTTTCATGGCAAGTGGTATCGCAACCGTTTATCTGGTTCGTCACCTTATTGCTTAACCCTCTGTCTTCATCATCATTAAAGGCTATCAACATCGTGAAACGCATCACCGAATATCTTGTCGGACTCCTCTTTGGCATGGGGCTTATCATTTCTGGTATGGCCAACCCTGAAAAAGTACTCGGCTTCCTGGACATTGCCGGCAACTGGGATCCTTCCCTGGCATTCGTCATGGGGGGCGGCATACTGGTGGGCCTGTTTGCCTTTACCGCCGCCAAAAAACGCCAGACAGCCTGCTTGGGTGACCCCATGAGTTTGCCCGCCAGCCGCAATATTACACCCCGCCTTATTATTGGCAGTTTACTGTTTGGGATTGGCTGGGGGCTGGCAGGCATTTGCCCTGGGCCCGCCTTGGTATCAATGGCCGCAGGTGAATGGAAGGCATTGCTGTTTGTGATTGCCATGATTGCAGGCATGTTTATTTTCACCGCCTTTGAAAACCGTCAAACCCGTTAAAACCACAAAGCCCCAATACCGTGACCCAACGCAAATTGCCCAACTTACTGCCTGACTGGATGCTGGCCTATCAGAAAAACCTGTTTTCAGGTGACCTGACGGCTGGCCTGATTGTTACTGTCATGCTTATCCCACAAAGCCTGGCCTATGCCATGCTGGCAGGCCTGCCGCCTGAAATGGGACTGTATGCCAGTATTTTGCCTATTATTGCTTACACCTTGTTGGGCTCAAGCATGACATTGGCAACCGGCCCAGTGGCGGTCATTTCCCTCATGACCGCCAGTGCCTTGGCACCGCTGGCCCAACCGGGTTCTGCGCAATATATAGAACTGGCCATTCAAATGGCCCTGATATCCGGTGTCATGCTGTTGGTGTTCGGGCTATTGCGGCTGGGGTTTCTGGCGCATTTGTTAAGCCATCCGGTCATTAGTGGCTTTATCAGCGGCTCGGCCATCCTGATCAGCATCGGGCAGCTTAAACACCTGCTGGGTGTTCAGGCTTCGGGCAATAATATCATCGCCACCCTGCTTGATCTGGTCCGTCATTTACCCCAAACTAATTTACTCACCCTGCTCATTGGCAGCAGTAGCCTGCTATTTTTATGGTGGTCACGGCGTTACTTAAGCGCGGTTCTTGAAAAGGCCGGTCTATCATCCCGGCTGGCTGGCATACTTTCCAAACTGGCGCCCATGCTTAGCGTAATCTGCTTTACGTTCATCGTTTATGTGTTCAAGCTTGATACGCAATATGGCGTCAGTATTGCCGGTCATGTTCCGCAAGGCCTGCCTATACTCAGCCTGAATCTGCCCGGCCTGAATGCAATTGGCGCCTTGTGGTTGCCGGCGTTGCTTATTTCGCTGGTCGGCTTTGTTGAAAGTGTTTCGGTAGCGCAATCGCTGGCCTTAAAACGCAAAGAACGCATCAAGCCCAACCGCGAATTAATTGGCTTGGGCGCTGCCAATATTGCCAGCGCCATTTCGGGCGGCTATCCGGTAACTGGCGGGTTCGCCCGTTCAGTGGTCAACTTTTCAGCTGGCGCCAATACCCCGCTTGCCGGTATTATCAGTGCCCTGCTCATGGCTGTTGTTATTGCTTTTTTTACCGAGCTGTTTTATTACCTGCCCCAGGCCGTACTGGCCGCCACGATTATTTCAGCCGTCACAGCACTTGTCGACTGGCACGGTCTGAAAGCCGCCTGGCAATATGATCGAGCCGATGCCTTCTCATTATTAACCACCATGCTGGGCGTGGTTTTACTGGGCGTAGAAGCCGGCATCCTGTTTGGTATTGCCCTTTCCCTTGCCGTACTGGTTTGGCGCAGCAGCCGCCCGCATATGGCCGTCCTGGGCCGTGTGCCCAATACCGAACATTACCGCAACATAGAACGCCATGACGTGCAGACCGTACCCGGTCTGGTCGCGTTACGGGTTGATGAAAGCCTGTTTTTTGCCAATGCCGCTGCGGTAGAGCAAAAAATTATGGCGCTTGTTAATGCTGACGCTGATGCAAAAAACATGTTGCTGGTTTGCTCGGCGGTTAACCAAATTGATGCCACTGCACTGGAAATGCTGGACCAGCTTGAAAAAAGCCTGGCTGCCCGCAATATCCAGCTGTATTTTGCCGAAGTCAAAGGCCCCATTATGGATCGCCTGAAAAACACGCCTTTGGGCAAGCGCATGAAAAACAAAATATTTTTAAGTGTGCACGCGGCATTTCTGCAGTTGAAGGGTATTAATGGCATTTGATTGACGCCAGCGACCGGTAGCAAAAACCTGCATTAAAGCCAGTTACCCCCTAAAGGGGGCCGCTTATGAATGCAGGAACCGCTTGCACAAAACCATTATTTTGAAAGTTTTTGGTGGATTGGCAGGGGATCGAACCCTGGACCGACAGATTAAGAGTCTGCTGCTCTACCAACTGAGCTACCAGCCCAAAAACCGGAAGACCACGTAAGTATAAATATTGGCTTCGGTAAATTAAGTATATCTGAAAATTTCGCGCAAAAAAAGCCGCTTAACCTTTGTTAGCGACTTAATTTAACAAGCAAAATAATTGTGGTGGGCTGGCCGGGATTCGAACCCGGGACCAACGGATTAAAAGTCCGCTGCTCTACCAACTGAGCTACCAGCCCAAATAAAAAAGCCGCTTGTATAAATAAAAGCGGCTAATAATATGTACTACAAATTATGTGCTTTAATTTTCAGTTGGTGGGCTGGCCGGGATTCGAACCCGGGACCAACGGATTAAAAGTCCGCTGCTCTACCAACTGAGCTACCAGCCCCCTGAAAGAATAAAATTATGACTGATATGCACTGTCGTGTCAATATTTTTTTGCTACCAGGCAACTAAAATAGAATCTTGGTACTTTTTCACAACAAAATCCTTAACGGGCTGTGATTGGTAAATTTGCACGAACTCTTTCAGGTCGGCACGATCAAGATCTTTTTCACGGACAGCAATAATATTAGCGTAAGGAGAGTCCCCATCTTCCAGCACCATGGCATCTTCTTTTGGGGTCAAGCCCGCCTCAATCGCAAAATTGGTATTAACCGCTGCAAAGTCCACATCATCCAGTGAACGGGGCAATTGGGCCGCATCCAATTCAATAAAACGCAGTTTTTTGGGGTTTTCAATCACATCAATTGGCGTTGCCTTAATGCCCGCCTTGGGATCAAGCTTAATCATCCCTTGCTTCTCAAGCAATAACAAGGCACGGCCACCATTGGTAGGATCATTGGGCAAGGCAAAACGTGAACCTTCCTGAACTTCGCCAAAGTTTTGAACTTTTTTACTGTAAATACCAATCGGGAACACAACCGTTTTTGCCATGCTCACAATGCCGTAATTGCGGTCGGCATTGGCATTTTCAAGGTAAGGCAAGTGCTGGTAACTGTTGGCATCCAAATCGCCGGCTGCCAGTGCCACATTGGGTTGCACATAGTCAGAAAACTCAATAATTTCAATGTTATAACCTTTTTTAGCCGCTTCTTCTTTTACCACCTCCATGATTTGTGCGTGCGGACCGGCGGTAACACCCACTTTTAGTGTTTTGTCTGCGGCCAATGAGGTTGAGACCAGACCCGCACCCAATGCCAGGGCCAGGATATGACTAATAAATGTTTTCTTCATTTCGAATCCTTCAGGATTATTTATGCGACAAACGTCGGGAAATCCAGTCGCCCACACTTTGAATCAACTGGACCATAACAATTAATACGACGACCACGATCAGCATAACCTCAGGCAAGAAACGCTGATAACCATAACGGATACCCAAATCACCCAAGCCCCCTCCGCCAATGGCACCCGCCATGGCCGAATAACCAATCAGGCTAACCAGGGTAATCACCATGGCGGAAATAAGTCCAGGCAACGCCTCGGGCAGCAGCACCTTGACAATAATCTGCATGGGTGAGGCGCCCATCGCCTTGGCAGCGGTAATCAGGCCACGGTCAACCTCACGCATGGCGGTTTCAGCAACCCGGGCCATAAATGGAATAGCCGCGATGGCCAAGGGAACAATCGCCGCGGTGGTGCCAATAGAAGTACCGGCAATAAAACGGGTAAACGGAATAATCGCCACCATCAAAATAATAAAGGGCACCGACCGGGTTGCATTGATAACCGCCCCCAGAACCCGGTTTAGCGTCAGGTTCTGCCACAGACCGCCTTTATCAGTCACGATCAGGGCAACACCCAGTGGCACCCCCAGAAAGAGCGCAGCCAGCCCCGAGACCCCAACC
>Ga0265295_1000612_pt1 | contig 70465 bp, 74 predicted proteins | sample Munlansysbiofilm_FD_192503 | JGI IMG/M metagenome (GOLD analysis project Ga0265295, IMG submission 192503) | Leachate microbial communities from a municipal landfill in Southern Ontario, Canada - Methane capture system biofilm | ecosystem: Engineered > Solid waste > Landfill > Unclassified ...
TCCGGATCACTTCAGCATCCGGGCGGCCTGCGCCCAGGATCCGGACCTGTTTTACCAGGAGGAAATGACGCTGCGCCAGGCCCTGGCCTATCCGCCGACCACCCGCCTGGCCATGGTGCGCCTGGCAGGCCGGGACCCGGAACGCACCGCGGCGGCCGCGCGGCAACTGGGCGAGGTATGCCGACAACAGGCTTCAGGGGTGGGAGGCGGCATCGAGGTCCTCGGTCCGGCACCGGCGCCCATCGAGAGAATCGCTGGCCGCCACCGCTGGCAGATCCTGATCAAGGACGCCGACGTCCAGCGCCTGCGCCGCCTTTTGAACCGGGTTCAGGCCGAAGCACTCGGAGCCCGGCGCCCCCGGGACATCCAGGTGGTCATCGACGTGGACCCGCAGTCGATGCTATAAAAAAGTCCTCGTTTCCACCCGTTATCCAAAGTCCACATGGTGGCCTGGAACATCGAGATCATGTTCATGTTCGCCATCGCCGGGATCATCTACTACAACACCCTCTCGGACTCGACCCGCGAGAAGATCCTCGGCATCCCGGAGCGCTGGTTCTGGGCCGTGGCCTATTCGGCCTTCTGCGTCTTGGTGGAAGTGCTGCTCAACCTCGGCGGCCACCTCGTCTGGGAGTATCCCTGGTGGAACCGGTCGGTGCAGGGGGTGGTGCTGATCTTCCTCTTCGGCTACTTCCACTTCTACGTGGCCTGCATCGTCACCTTGAGCCTCAAGACCATGCGCGCCAAGACGATCTTCGTCGGCGTCCTCTACGCCATCGCCATCGTCGCCAACGTCATCGCCCTGGGGCACCTGGGGTGGGTGTACTGACAGGAATTGAGGCTTGAATCAGCGGTAGACATCTTTGCGGTGGCCGACCTTGACCACCCAGACGGTCAGTTCGTCATCCTGGATGGAATAGACGATGCGGTATGTGCCCTGTCTCAGGCGATACCGTTCTTGTCCGGTGAGCTTTTCGCAACCGGGCGGGCGAGGATTTTTTTCGAGGGCCTTGATGCGATGGAGAAGCCTTTGTACATCGGCTCGCGGGATTCCGCCAAAATCCTTTTCCACCGATGTCTTGAACAAAACCTTATAGTCGGCCATCTGTTTTGAGCCTCTTGACCATTTCTTCGTAACTGACCAGCGGCTCACTGACCCTTTCTTCGAAGGCGGCAAGATCCTCGGCATCCTCCATGAGGGATTGGCGGACCGCTTCGTTGATCAACTCGGACACGGACCGGTCTGTTTCCACCGCCTTCAATTTCAAAGCCTTGTGAATGACAGGGTCCAAATATACCGTTGCACGGCGGGCAGGGCTTGGCATCGAATCACCTCCTTGTGAAAAACATCATAACGCTATGACGTTTTTACGTCAAGGCGAGTTGGCGAGACGATCGTCGAGCCAGGCGATGGTGTCGTCGAAAACCTCCCGGCGGTTGGTCTCATTGAGCATCTCGTGGCGGCCCCCCTCGTAGAAACGCAGCGTCACGTCCCGGATGCCGGCGCGGCGGTAGGCCTCGGCCGCCTGGCGCACGCCCCGGGTGCGGTGGCCCACCGGATCGGCGGCCCCCGAGAACAGGTAGATGGGCAAATCCTTGGGAATCCTGGCGATGTTTTCCGGCCGCTGAAGAAAAGCCATGCCGCCGAGCAGGTCGACGAAGAAGCCGGCGCTGAAAACGGCGCCGCAGAACGGGTCGGCGATGTAGCGGTCCACCTCGGCGCCGTCCCGGGAAAGCCAGTCGAACTCGGTGCGCGCCGGGGCGAAGGCCTTGTTGAAGCCGCCGAAGGAGAGCGCGTTGAGCAGCCGGCTCGGATGGCGGCGCCCCTTGAGGGCCGCCACGGCCCGGGCGATCACCAGGCCCACCTTGCCCAGCAGCCCCGGATCGCCCCCGGTGCCCGAGAGCACCGCACCGGCGATGTCGCCGGCATCCCGGGTGATGACGGTGCGCACCAGAAACGAGCCCATGCTGTGGCCCAGGAGGAAAACAGGCGTCCCGGGATGGTTCTGTCGGATGATGCCGGTCAGTTGCACCAGATCATCGGCCACCTTGAACCAACCGTCCCGGTCGGCAAAATAGCCCACCTCGTCCGGATCTCCAGCGGTGCGGCCGTGGCCCCGGTGGTCGTTGGCGTACACCGCGTAGCCTTTCGCATTCAGGGCCGCGGCGAAACGCCCGTAGCGCCCGGCGTGCTCGGCCATGCCGTGGGCGATCTGCACCACGGCCTTGATGGGCGAACCTGTATCGGGAACCCAGCGGTAGGTGAAAATATCGATGCCGTCATCGGTACGAAAGGTGAAGGTGTCGGATGGCATGAGCCCCCCTTCCATTTTCTGTCAGACCCGTCAGACAGGTCGGAAAGATCCGACGGCTAACTTGAAATCACCAAATCCCACTTTTTCACGACAACCGGTTCTTGAAATCCGCATACCCGAAGCGCCGCACCACCTCCAGCGCCCCGGTGCGGCTGTCGTAGCGGGCGATGGCCGGCAGGGGCACCCCGTTGAAGGTGTTGGTCTTGACCATGGAGTAGATGGCCATGTCCAGAAACGCCAGCCGGTCGCCGGGGCGCAGGGCCGCATCGAAGCTGTAGTCGCCGATGACATCGCCGGCCAGACAGCTTTTGCCCGCCAGGCGGCAGCTGAAGGCCTTCTCCCCGGGCCGGCCGGCGCCGATCACCTCGGGCCGGTAGGGCATCTCGAGCACGTCGGGCATGTGGCAGGCGGCCGAAGTGTCCAGGATGGCCACCGGCAGGGGGTCGGTGGCCACCACGTCGAGCACGCTGGCCACCAGCAGGCCGGCATTCAGGGCCACCGCCTCGCCCGGCTCGAGGTACACCTGCACCCCGTAACGGCTTTTCACCCGCGCGATGCAGGCGCAGAGCAGGTCGATGTCGTAGCCGGCCCGGGTGATGTGGTGGCCGCCGCCCATGTTGAGCCACTTGAGCCGGGACAGGAATGCGCCGAACTTTTCCTCCACGGCCTCCAGGGTGCGGGCCAGGGCATCGGCGTCGTGTTCGCAGAGGCTGTGAAAGTGCAGCCCGTCGATGTCGGCCAGCATCTCGGGCGCAAAGTCCTTGCGCCGCACCCCGAGGCGCGAGCCGGCGGTGCACGGATCGTAGATCGCCACCCGCCCCTCGGAGTGTTCCGGGTTGATGCGGATCCCCACTTCCATGGGCCGGCCGGCGGCCCTCACCCGGGGCAAAAAACGGCGCAACTGGCCGAAGGAGTTGAACACGATGTGGTCGGCCAACGCGATCAACTCCTCGATGTCCGCCGGCGTGTAGGCCGGCGAGGCCACATGCACCTCGCCGCCGAAGGTCTCCCGGCCCAGGCGGGCCTCGTAGGGACCGCTGGCGCAGGTACCGGCCAGCACGCCCCGCAGCGGCCCGAAGGTGGCGAAGGTGGCAAACCCCTTCAACGCCAAGAGAATCCTGGCCCCGGTGCGCTGCTGCACCCCGTCGAGCACCGCGGCGTTGGCCGCCAGCAGCGCCTCGTCCACCACGAAGCACGGCGAGGGGAGCCGCGCCGGGTTCAGTCGTTCCAGGTACGCTCGGTCCATGGCAGTCCGTGGCGGTTCATGGCGTCCATGAAGGGGTCCGGGTCGAGCTGCTCCATGTTGAACACCCCACGGCCGCGCCATTGGCCGATGAGCATGAGCATGGCGCCGATCATGGCCGGCACCCCGGTGGTGTAGGAAATGGCCTGGGAGCCGGTCTCGGCGTAGGCCGCCTGGTGATCGCAGACGTTGTAGACGTAGTAGCGCTTCGACTTTCCGTCCTTCACGCCCCGCATCAGGCAGCCGATGCAGGTCTTGCCCCGGGTCTTGGGCCCGAGGCTGGCGGGATCCGGCAGCAGGGTCTTCAAAAACTGCAAGGGCACGATTTTCATGCCGCCGAAGTCCACTGGATCGATGCGCGTCAGGCCCACGTTGCTCAGCACTTCCAGGTGCTTGAGGTAGCTGTCACCGAAGGTCATCCAAAAGCGGGCCCGTTTGAGTCCCGGCAGGTTCAGCACCAGGGATTCCAGCTCCTCGTGGTACATGAGATAGCACTTCTTGGGGCCGATGCCCGCGGGGAAATCGTAGCTCATGGACCAGGCCAGGGGATCAGTCTCGAGCCACTCGCCCCGGTCCCAGTAGCGGCCCCGGGCCGTGACCTCACGGATGTTGATCTCCGGGTTGAAGTTGGTGGCGAAGGCCTGGCCATGGTCGCCGGCGTTGCAGTCGATGATGTCCAGCTCGTGGATCTCGTCGAAGTGGTGCTTGGCCGCGTGGGCGCAAAACACGTTGGTGGCCCCGGGGTCGAAGCCGCTGCCCAGCAGGGCCATGATCCCTTTGGCGGCGAAACGCTCCTGGTAGGCCCACTGCCACTTGTACTCGAACCGGGCCTCGTCGGGCGGCTCGTAGTTGGCCGTGTCCAGGTAGTCCACCCCGGTCTCCAGGCAAGCGTCCATAATGGCAAGGTCCTGGTAGGGCAGGGCCAGGTTGGCCACCAGGTCCGGGCCGAAGCCGCGGATCAGCGCCACCACCTCCGCCGGTCGGTCGGCATCCACCCGGGCCGTAGCCACGCTACGGCCGGTGCGCCGGCGCACGTCGGCGGCGATGGCCTCGCACTTGGCCACGGTGCGGCTGGCCAGCAGGATCTCGGAAAACACCTCGGGATTCTGGGCGCACTTGTGCACGGTGACGTTGGCCACGCCGCCGGCGCCGATGATCAGTATCTTGGACATGGCAGGCTCCTGAGAAAGTGACTAAAGTGACGAGTGGCTAAAACTACAAGTGACTGAAACTACAAGTGACTAAAGTGAGCTAAAGTGACCCCTGCTCCTCACCTGTCATCCCGACGGAGCGCAAGCGACGAGGGATCTCCCCGAATCCGCCTTTAACTTCCCGCCTTGTTCCCAAATGCAGATTCCTCGCTGACGCTCGGAATGACAAGTTAAAAGTGACAAGTGACTAAAGTGAGCTAAAGTTAAGGATTATAAAGATTTTTAATCATCGCCGGAGCCCGGCGGCGGGATGGCCTCGGCTCACCGGTGGGCTGAATCAAGGCCTTCGCCACCTCATTCTTGACCATCCCGGTCATTCATACTATCTGAAGGGGCTTTTGAAAAAGAACTTTTTCAACCCGCGAAAGGAGCAATCATGGTCAGACTGGAAACCAGCATGGGCGATATCGTCATCGATCTGGACGCCGCCAAGGCGCCCAAGACGGTGGAAAATTTCCTCGGCTACGTCAACGAGGGCCACTACGACGGCACAATCTTTCACCGTGTCATCGACGGCTTCATGATCCAGGGCGGCGGCATGACGGCGGACATGAAAGAAAAACCCACCCGGGCGCCCGTGGAAAACGAGGCGGACAACGGCCTGAAAAACGAGGCCTACAGCGTCGCCATGGCCCGCACCATGGACCCCCACAGCGCCACGGCCCAGTTTTTCATCAATGTGAAGAAGAACGATTTTCTCAACCACACCGCCAAGACCGCCCAGGGCTGGGGCTACGCCGTCTTCGGCAAGGTGGTCAAGGGGCACGGGGTGGTCAACAAGATCAAGGGCGTTGCCACCGGCCGCCAAGGCATGCACGACGACGTGCCCAAGGAGCCGGTCACCATCCTCAAGGCCGAGGTGGTGGAAGCGGCCTAAACGGGCTTTCGCCCTCGTGTTCGCTAAAGCAGCCCCTGCTGGCGCAGCGCCTCGCCGGCCTGTCGGCCGATGCTCGTCACCACGCTCAGGGCCCGGGTGAGATGAAAGGACGCTTCGGCGGGAACCCCGGAACGGATCATCACCCGGGCTTTGTCCATGAGACGCATCGCTTCGTCCCACTCCGTATTGCCGCTGGCCTGACGCACCAATACGGTTTCGTTGAGCACCATGGACAGTAAATTTTCCGCCACGGCCACGGCGCCCTGACGGGTCAGGCCCTCGAACCCGGCGGCCTGGTCGCAAGCCGTCGACGCCCAGATGAGGCCGGACTTGATCTTGTCGCTCAGGGTGAAGGAAGCGATGTTCTGGCGATGGTTCATGGCGCCAACCCGTTGGTGGAGGGCTTGTCCACCGGCGGGAAAGCCGCTACGGACACCACCGTGACCCGTCCCTCACTGACCCGCCAGTGGACGTCTAGGTCGCGGATCCGCATCCCGTACACCGTTTTCGCGTCTCTTTTTCCATCATAGGCCGGCCGGGGATCATTGGCCAGGACGCCGGCGATCAGATCCTTCAGGCTGCCATCATCGATCCGGCGACAGGCGGCCTCGGCTTCCGGCGAGAATGCCACCGGCAACCGCGGCGGCGCCGCGGCGGCGTATCCCCCCGTCGCCTCGGCGATGGCGTCCGCGTACGGCAGGTAGGGCTTGATGTCCAGGACCGGGGTGCCGTCGAGAAAATCGCCGCCGCCGATCTCGATCTCGGCCCGGTTTCCCGCCTGGCGAATGCCGGCCAGGCGCACGGCCGACATCCCGATGGGGTTGGGCCGAAAGGCGCTGCGGGAGGCGAAGAGACCGATGCGCCGGTTGCCCCCCAGCCGAGGGGGACGCACCGTGGGGTGCCAGGAACGCTTCAGGTGGGCGTGAAAGACGAAGACCACCCAGAGGTGGGAAAAAGTTTCCAGACCGGCCAGGGTTTCGGCGCGACCGTAGGGGGCGAACAGTTCCAGCACCGCGGTGGCCTCGGGCACGAGCCCGGCCTGACGCGGAATGCCGAATTTTTCCGGAAATCCGGAGTGGATGCAGCCGATGGGGTGAAAACGGTACACGAAAAGCGGCCCCCGGTGTTACCCGTTGACGGATTTTTCGATGTTGGACAGGACGGTGGAGACCGGGACTGAAGACCGACGGCGGCCGATGATGGTGGCATAGAGTTGGCTGATCAGCATGGCCGCCAGCATGAAGGCACACCCCACCATCCCCCGCGGCGAGAGGACCTCCCCAAGGATCAGCCAGCCGCCCAGGGCGGCAAACACCGCCTCCAGGCTGAGCAGGATGGCGGCATGGGCCGGCGGGGCATCCTTCTGAGCCACCACCTGAAGGGTGTAGGCGATGCCCACCGATCCCAATCCACCGTAGAGAATCGGCCAGGCCGCCGCCCGGATCGCCGTCAAGGCGACGGATTCGAAGGTCAGGGCCACCGCCAGGCTCAGCAAAGCGCACCAGGCATACTGGAAACAGGCCAGGCGAAGGACCGGCAACCGCGGCGACAGCCAGCCGAGGATCAACAGGTGACAGGCCCAGAAAAAAGCCCCCGCCAGCTCCAGCAGATCGCCGAAGGCGATGGTGAACTGCTCCGTAACGCTGAGCAGATAGAGCCCCACCGCCGCCATCACGGCCCCGATCCAGGTTCCCGCGTCGGACCGCTGTCGATAGCAAAGCGCCAGAATCGGCACGATGACCACGTAGAGCCCCGTGATGAACCCCGCTTTGCCGGCGGTTGTGTACACCAGCCCCACCTGTTGCAGGGAGGCCCCTAGAAACAGGGCCGAGCCGGCCAGAACCCCGCCGTAAACCACGGTCTTTCCAGCGGGGCGCACGGCACCGGTCAGCGGCGGACGCCGAGCTTCCAACCATACCAGCGGAAGCAGGGAAAGACTGCCCAGGGCAAACCGCACCCCGTTGAAGGTGAACGGCCCCACGTGGTCCATGCCCATGCGCTGGGCCACGAAAGCCAGGCCCCAGATCGTGGCGGTGACCAGCAGCAGCAGGTCCGCTCTAAGGGCTCTTGATTCCATTCAAGCGTTGTGAAAATAAGGATGGAAAATCTGATCGGTCAGCTCGTGGTCGTCGAAGTCAGCCTCGGCGACGTCATCCAGGGCCAGCTGAAAGGCGTGGTGATCGAGCTTATGACCGCTCCAGCCCAGGTAATGCAGTTTACGGTCCATCCGGATCAGATTCATGTGCGGGTAGACCACCACCGACTTGGCCAGACTGCGCACAAAACCGGGGAGGATGAACGGGTCGAGACCATCGGTGGCCAGCTTCAAGATCAACACGGTTTGCTTGGTTCGCGTCAATGCGTATCTCCTGGTCGTTTCAATCGTTGTCCCGTCGGGGGCAACGGAAGGGGTCGCCATGGTGCCAAACCCCAAAATTCTGGTGAGTATATACCCCGCCGGGGGCATGTCAACCCGATTGATGGCAGCGCCATGAAATCAAGCCTATCCAGATGGGTCGCCATCGCACTGATCCTGATGGCGGCGCCCCTGGCCGGGGTGGCGTTGAGCGGGATCCCGCTCGGCGACTACCTCCGGTTCCCGCCACGACCTCGGGCCGTCCCGCCCCGGCCCTTCCGTTGGCCTGTCTTCTGGGGGTATGCCGTTTTCATCTTCGCCGCGGTGGCGCCGTTTTTGATCACCGGCCTACGGGCCTTGGCGCGTCATGGTTTCGGGCCACCGCCCCGGTGGCACTGGCCGTGGTGGGGCACCTTGGCCATCATCGCCGGAGCGGCGAGCTGGGCACTGGCCTGGTCGCGCTTCGGCTGGTTCGCCGCCGGCCAGCCCCACACCTTTGTTCCCCTCTGGCTGAGCTATATTGCCGTGGTCAACGCCCTGGCCTACCGGCGAACCGGACATTGCATGCTGACGCACCGGCGAGGGCATCTGGTGATCCTGTTTGCCGGCAGTGCCGTTTTCTGGTGGTTTTTCGAATACCTGAATCGTTTCGTGCAAAACTGGTACTACACCGGCGCCGCCTACGGTGCCCTGACCTACACGCTCCTGGCCACCGCCTCCTTTGCCACCGTGCTGCCGGCGGTGCTCGGCACCCGCGACTGGCTGGCCAGCTTCGACCTGTTTCGCCACGGCTGGGACGGTTGGCCGCCCCTGGGACCGCGGCACCCCCGGCCGGTGGCCGTAGCGGCCCTGATCCTGGCCGCGGCGGCCCTGGCGGGAATCGCCGCCTGGCCGGACCAGCTTTTTTCACTGGTCTGGGTGGCGCCTCTGGCGGTGGTGGCATCGATCCAAACCCTCTGGGGCCGACGGCACCTGCTGGGCGAGCCGTCCCGGGGACGCTGGGCCCCGGTGGTGGCGGCCACGGCAGCGGCCCTGGTGTGCGGTTTTTTCTGGGAGATGTGGAACGCCGGCAGCCTGGTGGGATGGACCTACACCGTGCCCTACGTGCAGCGGTTTGAAATTTTTGCCATGCCGATCCTCGGCTATGCCGGCTACCTGCCCTTCGGTCTGGAATGCGCCGCGGTGGAAGAGCTGTTGACGGAACTCTCCGACGGGCCGGCCGGGAGTCGCCCATGACGGCCATCATCGAAATCCGCCACCTGGTCAAACGCTACCGGCATCTCGTGGCGGTGGACGACGTGAGCTTCACCTGCGAACCGGGCATCTGTTTCGGCCTGCTGGGACCCAACGGCGCCGGCAAGACCACCACCATCGAGATCATCGAAGGGGTCACAACGGCCGATGCCGGGGAGATCCGCTTTCGCGGCCATCCCCGGGATGCCCGCTTTCACCAGGAAGTGGGCATCATGTTCCAGCAAACCGCCCTGCTGGATTTTCTCACGGTGGGCGAAACCCTGGAAACCTTCGCCGCCCTGTATCGCCGTCCCGTGGACCTCACGGGCCTTGTCCAACGCTGCCGCCTGAAGGATATTCTCGGCCAGATGAACCACCGGGTTTCCGGCGGCCAACGCCAGCGGCTGCTGCTGGCCCTGGCCCTGGTGAACCGCCCGCGCCTGGTGTTTCTCGACGAGCCGTCCACCGGCCTCGACCCCCAGGCCCGCAAGGACCTGTGGAATATCATCGAAGCCATCAAGGCCGAAGGCAGCACCCTGATCCTCACCACCCATTACATGGAAGAAGCCCAGCGGCTCTGCGACACAGTGGCCATCATGGATCGCGGCCGGATCATCGCCCAAGGATCGCCCCAGGCCCTCATTGAGCGCCATTGCAGCGGCGTGACCATCGGACTGCCCGCCCACCGAATGGCCGCCGTGGGCAAGCCGACGCCCTGGCCGGTGCACCAGGTCCGCGACCGTATCGAGATTCCCAGCGAAAACCCGCGCGCCGTGCTGGCCGAGTTGATGCGTCGCAACGTGGACCTGACCGACATGACGGTGCACTCGCCGACTCTGGAAAATGTTTTTCTCAAACTGACCGGCCGGAAGCTGGCAGAGTGAAAACGCAAAATGTTGCACGGCCCACCCTTCGTCCGACCTGTCGGACGGGTCCGACGGATACGCCCCCGACCTGGACCCTGAACCTGGAATTTTGAACCTTGAACCTGAAACCTGGAACCGCCACTTTGAATCTCAAGCGCCTCTGGATCATGATCATCGCCCGCAACCGGGAGTTTTTCCGGGACCGGGCCGCCTTCGGATGGAATTTTCTCTTTCCGTTTCTCATCGTGGCCGGTTTTGGCCTGATCTTCGGCGGTGAAGCCCACCGGACCTTCAAGGTTGGAGTGTTTCCCCACGCCACCAACGGGATGGTCGTGGACGCCCTCAATATCCCGGAGGGGTTCAAACGCACCGAACAGGTGGAGTTCATCGGCTTTGAAGATCGGCGCACCGGTCTGAACCGCCTGGCGCATCACAAGATCGACTTCCTCCTGGAAGCCGGGCCCCCGCCCCACCGCTACTGGGTCAACGACACCGCCCCTAAGGGCTACATCATCGAACGGCTCTTTGCCGCCAGCCTCTGTCCGCCACCTGCAGCACATTTGGCGACGCGCGGCACGATCCACGGCACCCCCATCCGCTACCTCGATTGGCTCTTTCCGGGGATCCTGGGCATGAACATGATGTTCAGCGCCCTCTGGGGAGTGGGCTACGCGGTGGTGCGCTACCGCAAGAACGGGGTTCTGCGACGCCTCAAGGCCACCCCCCTGACGGCCTTCGAGTACCTGTCGGCCCAGATGGTCTCACGCATTTTCCTGCTGATGTTCACCTTGGTGGTGGTCTGGACGGGGTGCGACCTGCTGTTTGATTTCCAGGTCCAGGGTCGCTATTTTGATTTGTTGATCGTATTTTTCGTCGGCAGCCTCAGCCTGGCGGCCCTGGGGTTGATTCTGGCGGCACGGGGGACCAGCGAGGAGTTTACCACCGGGGTGCTCAACTTCATCTCCTGGCCCATGATGTTTCTCTCCGAGGTCTGGTTTTCCCTGGAAGGGGCGCCGGCCTGGGTCCGGGCATCGGCCAACATCTTTCCGTTGAAGCACCTGCTCGACGCGGCCCGGGCGGTGATGAATGACGGAGCGACGCTGGTGGATGTCAGCCCACAACTGGGACTGCTGGCTGCCATGACCTTGCTTTTTCTCATCGTGAGCGCCGCGCTGTTTTCATGGACCAAGTGAACGGGCGCCGGATGGGGGAAGCAAGGTGCCAGGTGTCGCATAAAAAGAGCGAATGTTCCCCGAGTCCGTTCTGACACCCGAAACCGGACACCTGGAACCCGTCCCCATCCGAAACGAATGATTGCCGAACCGCCTTCGGCATGACCGTCGCGGAGTTTCCGCCAACGATTCAATCCAAATAATGGAGGGCATCATCATGGAATGGATTCTTTACGTCATCAGCATTCTCTGGCTGTCGGTGGGCGTCTGCCTGATCCTGTATACCGAGGAGACCCGCGGCGTCCTCCGGCCCTTGCTGCGACAGGCCGATCCGCGCCTGGTGGCCGCCTTGCCGGCGCTGTTCGGCCTGCTGTTCTTCGTGGCGGCGGGGGCCAGCCACTATCCCTGGTTCGTGCGCCTGCTGGGGATCCTGGCCCTGGGCAAAGCGGCCTTCTTCTTCCTCGACCCGAAAGGGTTGCGCCGGCAGGTCAACGATTGGTTCCTGGACAAGATGAGCCAGCGCGCCTGCCGCCTCTGGGGCATCGTGACGGTGATCCTCGCCACGGCCCTGTTCTCCTGGATCCGCTGATTTTGATGCCGCGCCTCTCTTTTTCGAGGCGAAGGGGCCAAGGCGTAAAATCAGGGGCAAACCAAAGGAAATCCCATGAATAAGGCTGGTGTGGCCAACTCGATCGGGTGTCTTGTGCTGGCGCTCTTCTTGGCCGGATGCGCCTCTTTCGGCAGGCAATGGACGACCCCCGAAGTCTCTCTGGTGGATATCCGCCTGCGGGAAATCAAGGTGCTGGAGGCGACGTTCAGCGTCGATTTGCGCGTCCTCAACCCCAACGACACCGCTCTGGAACTCAGCGGGCTGGACTGCGACATCGAAATCAACGGCCAGCACCTGGCCCGGGGGGTGGCCCCGGTAGCCGCCCGGGTGGAACCGTACGGGACCCTGATCGTGCCGCTGGAATTGTATGCATCGATGCTGGATATGGCCGGCGCCTTGATCGACGCGATGCACCGGGCCGCCCAGAGCGATACGGCGCAGCCGATGGACTACCGGGTGGCCGGGCGCATCGGGCTCAAGGCGGGCGGCTTTTGGACCCCTCCCTTGAACTTTGAAAATCGGGGCAAGATCGATCTCCACGCCTTGGCCCGGCCCTGACCGCCGCCGGTCCTACTCGTAGATTTTTTCCTCCACCGCGTCCGCCGAGGCCGCGTCGGCCTCGAAGTCGCGCACGGCCTGGGCGGGCCGCCGCTGGGCATGTTCCCGGTACCACTCGTGGGCCGCGATCATGCTCATCACCTCGCTGGTGCCGGTCCAGATCGAGGCCAGGCGCAGATCGCGCACGATGCGTTCCACGGGGAAAATATCGGTATAGCCGATGCCCCCCATGACCTGCATGCTGTTGTGGGCCGCCTTCTGGCAGGCCTCGGTGACGAATTTCTTCGTTTCCGAAACCAGGCGCCGGACCAGGTTCATCGGCTCCCCGCTGTCCACCGCCCGCGCCGTGGTGTAGATCATGGACCGGGCCGCGTCCAGCAACATGGCGGCTTCGGCCACCTGGAAACTGACCCCCTGGAACTGGTTGATGGTGGTGCCAAAGGCCTTGCGCCGGGTCGTGTAGCCGGTGGCCACGTCCAGGGCCGGCCGGGCCGCACCGATGGTCATGGCCGCCGTACCGAGGCGCTCGGGGATCATCATGGTGTTGAAAACCGCATAGCCCCCGTCCAGTTGACCGACAAGGTGCTCCGGCCCCACCTTCACATCACGGAACACCACCCGACCGGCCCCTCCGCCACGGCAACCCATCAAACCGTAGCGATAGGTGGTCTCCACCCCGGGGCCCCGGTCCACCACGAAACAGCTCAGGGCCTTGCGCGCTGGGGCCTCGGGGTTGGTACGGGCGTAGACGAGAAAGAAGTCGGCCCCTTCGGCGCCCACGATAAACCGCTTCTGGCCGTTGAGGATGAAGTGGTCGCCGTGACGCTCCGCCACCGTGGTGGTGCCGAAAAAATCACTCCCCCCCCGCGGTTCGGTGAGACACTCGGCGGCAAAACGCTCGCCGGCCAGCAGCGGTTTGACGTAGTTTTCCTTCTGGGCATCGCTGCCGTGCTGGATGATGGCATCGCAGACCAGCTCGGCGCCCACACCGAAGATGCAGGCGAAGATATAACCCAGGGTCCCCACCTCTTCCATCACGGCGCAGGTGCTCACCCAGTCCAGGTCACGGCCGCCCCACTGCCTTGGATAGCGGCATCCCATGAGGTTGCGCCGGCCCGCCTCCTGCAAGAATTCCTTGGGAAACTGGATCTCGTCCCGGTCCATGGCCAGGATCATCTCCCGCGGTACCCACCGCACCAGGTCCCGCACCTCTTCCACCAGGGCCCGGGCGGGCTCGGAAAGCAGGTAATCAAACATCATCGACCTCCTTGGTCAAAGGGTTGCCACTTCAGGCATTTTATGACTCGCCTTTCTCCAACTGCGCCAGCCGCCGGCGCAGTTTGGCCGCCACGGCTTGCAGATCCTCTTCCATCAACTTCAATTCGCGCATCCGTTCGCGGAGCTCTTCCAGCTTGCGTTCACCGTAAGCGAGGCTCTTGCGAATCTGGGCCGCCTCGTCCGGATCGCCCTCGTCAAAGCCGATCATTTCGGCGATCTCGTCCAAGCGGTAGCCGAACCGCTTGCCCCGCAGAATCAGGCGCAGCCGGGCCCGATCCCGCCGGCTGTAGATGCGCTGGTTGCCCCGGGTGCGCCGGGGCGCCAGCAGCCCTTTTTCTTCGTAAAACCGGATCGTCCGGGCGCTGACGTCGAATTCGGCCGCCAGATCGGAAATGGTGAACGGTCCGCTGCCAGGGCTATCAGATGACAAGATCGCACCCCCATACTTTACGTTAACGTTAATGTTAAGATCAAAGCGGGATCCCCGTCAAGAACCGAATCGATCCCCGCGGCTCTCCGGCCGAGTCGGCCTTTGCACCAGGCCCCGTTTTCGTTGTAGAAGAATCGTCAATTCACCGCCACCGGAAAGGAACCGAGACATGAGCGCCCTGCTGAGAATCGTCCTGGCCCAGGTCGAAGCCACCCCGGATCCCGCCACCAACCTGGACAAGGCCCGCCACCGGGTTGCTCGGGCCGCCGAGACGGGAGCGAAGCTGGTGGTTTTTCCTGAAATGTTCATGGGATTGCCCGCGAAAAACCGTCCTCCCGCGCTCATCGCCACCGAAGACGACGGTGCCTTTCCCCGTGGACTGGCAGCCCTGGCCGCCCAGAGCGGGCTTTTCATCGTGTGCGGCGGCTGGGAAGTCAACCCGGCGGGGCCCCGGGCTTACAACACCGCCTGGATCATGTCGCCCTCGGGGCGGATGGTGACCGCCTACCGCAAGCTCCACCTCTTCGATGCCCTGAACCGGTGCGAGTCCGAGACCATGGCCCCCGGCGATGCACCGCCGCCGGTGGTGGACATCGCCGGGGTGCCGGTGGGGCTGGCCATCTGCTACGACCTGCGCTTCCCCGAGCTGTTTCGCGATCTTGCCCGGCGGGGGGCCCATCTGGTCCTCGTCCCCTCGGCCTGGTACCAGGGTACGATGAAAGAGGCCCATTGGCTGACCTTGTTGCGGGCCCGGGCCATCGAAAACACCTTTTACGTCGCCGGTTGCAACCTGACGGGGGTGCCCTTCAGCGGACGCAGCGCCGTTTTCGACCCCTTCGGGGTGCCCATGGGGGATGCCGGAGAAACCGAAACCCTGCTGGAGGCCGAAATCAGCCTTGATCGCCTGGCGGCCGTTCGCCGCAAGTTGCCGGCCCTGGAACACCGCCGACTGGATCTATTCCGTGGCTAGGGCAACCCGAAAGACGGCTCAACGCCGGTTCATCGCACGTTCCAGACGATCCACAACCAGGGAGCAGGGCAGGGTCAGGGCGAGGTAGATCAGGGCCACGGTGATCCAGATCTCGAAATTGAGGAAGGTGGACGCCATGAGGTCCATGGCCTGAAAGGTGAGCTCCTGGATCGAGATCACGGAGACGATGGCCGAATCCTTGATGGTGGAGATGAACTGCCCGGCCAGGGGCGGCAGGATACGCCGCACCGCCTGGGGCAGGACGATGTGACGCATGCGCTGGGCCCGGGTGAAGCCCAGGGCCGCCGATGCTTCCCACTGGCCCTTCTCGATGGACTCGATGCCGCCGCGGACGATCTCGGCGATGTAGGCCCCTTCGAAAATCGCCAGGGTTATCAATGCGGAAGCAAAGCTGGCGAACTGGTCGGCCGGCGCAAAGAGCAGGGTCAACACTTGCCGGGGCGTGGGGCCGCAACAATCCATCAGCACGTTGAAGCCCAGCACCGGCAAAAGCTCGTCGCTTAAGAAGTAATAAAAAATGAAAATCAGGACCAGGGGTGGGAGGTTGCGCACCATCTCCACGTAGCTGCGTCCCAGGAGGCGAAACAGCAAGCGGCGGCTCACCTGGGCCATTCCCATCAGGGTGCCGAAGATCATCGCCAGCACCGTGGCCCAGAGGCTGAGCTTGACGGTGGTGATCAACCCCTTGAGCAGGTAGTTGGGCACCCAGCGCTGGGCATCGGCATCATAACGGCAGATGAACTGGGGCAAGGCGCCCCAGTCCCACTGGTAATGAAGCTGGACCTGGATGCGATAGACACCGTAGCCCAGCGCCAGGATCAGCGCCAACCCCAGAATCGCATCCAGGCCGGTGAAGCGTATGGACTTGTTGGTCAAGATCGGCAGCCTACTTGACGAGGGCTTCCCATTCCCGAGTCTCGAACCAGTGGTGTTTGCGCTCGGCCAGCCATCCTTCGCTCTCCACCACCCGGATCCAGTTGTCAAAGAAATTCAAGGTATCCACGTCCCCTTTGCGCACGGCGAAACCGATGGGCTCGCGGGTAAAGGTACCCGACAGCGGCAAAAAGAGTTTGTCGGGGTATTTGAGGGCATAAAAAGCCGGCGTGGGCGCCGAGGCCACCACGGCATGCACCCGTCCGTTGAGCAGTTCCTGGTACACCTGGGCCTCGGTGTTGAACTGTTTGAGCTGAGCCTGGGGCATGAACTTGCGCGCCGCCATCACCGGAGTAGCGCCGATCTTCACCGCCAGGGTCACCTCCGGCCGGTTGAAATCCGCGATGGAGGAAAACCCCTTGGCCAGCTCCTTGTGGGCCACCAGGCTCATGCCGGTATAGTCGTAGGGAATCGAAAAATTGACCTTGATGTTGCGCTTGGGCACGATGCCCATACCGCCGATGACCACGTCGAACTTGCCGGTCTGCAAGGCCGAGATGATCCCGTCCCACTGGGTCGGCACGAACTGCACCTTTACCCCCATGTCCTCGGCCAGACGGGTAGCCACGTCGATTTCGAAACCGATCAGCTCGCCGTTCTTGTCCTTCATGGCCCAGGGAACGAAGGTGTCCATGCCGACTTTCAACACGCCTCTTTGCAGAATCTGCTCCAGGGTGCTTTCCCCGGTCAACTGCTGCTGGAGTTCGCCGGCTCCCGCGGGCACCGCCATCGCTGCCAAGACCACCAACGCCAAAACGAGGTATTTTTTCAAGTTCATGGTTGTTTCTCCTTTCATCCGTCTTTCCCCGATGGCCGCCGCCCGGGGTCAACCGATGCGCAGATGCGCCTCCAATTGGCGCACCACCACCGACAGGCTCAGGGTTAACACCAGGTAGATGGCCGCCACCAAAAACCAGATTTCGAAGACCAGGTAGGTCTCCGAAATGATCGCCCGCCCCTGCATGGTCAGATCGTAGATGGCGATGGTGCTCACCAGGGCCGAATCCTTGATCAACGATATCCCCTGGCCGCTAAGCGGGGGCAGAATCCAGCGCAGGGCCTGGGGAAAAATCACCAGTCGGTAAACCTGCCATGGAGACAAACCGAGACTCCGGGCCGCCTCCCATTGACCCCGGGGCACCGAGACGATGCCGGAGCGGAAAATCTCCGAAGCATAAGCCCCCTCGAAGAGACTCAGGGCGAGTACCGCCGAGGCAAACGCCTGGATTCCCAGGATCGGCGCCAACACGAAGTAGACGAAAAAAAGCTGCACCAGCAGGGGGGTATTGCGAATAATTTCCAGATAGCCGCGGGCCAAGACACGCCCCAACCAGGAATGGGAGAGACGCAACAGCGCGGTGACCAACCCGATGACAAAAGCCAGCACCAGGCTCAAAGCCGAAATTTTCAATGTGACCACGAGCCCCTGCAACAGCGGGCCGGCCACCAGGCGGCCCTCCCGGCTCTGCACCAGGTATTCCGGCACCCGGTACCAGTGCCAGCTGTAGCCCAGGCCGGCCGTGCCGCGCACCAGCAACCAGGCCATCAGCGCCATCAGCGCCAGGTAGGCCAGAATATCCCGCCAGGGAAAGGCCTGGGGACGACCGGCGGTGATCAGAAAATGTCGGCGCGGCGCCATCGATGGATTTCCTCCATCGGCCCGACGCCTCGTGTCCGGCATTGAAATGGAAACGAAAGCGGATGCAACGGGCCGGTTTGTTGAGAAACGACAATAGGCCAGCGCCCTCCGACTGTCAATCCAGCCGCCGGCCGACAAGTTTCCCCTGGGCATCCAATCCGTCGATGCGCACGGTGATCAGCGTCTCCATCAACGCGTCGGGCCCCTCGAAGGTCACCGGCAGGTAGTTGTCGGTGACGATTTTCAAGCGGCCGGTCTGCGGATCGCGCCGGCTTTCCACCACGGCGGTGGCGTCCTGGCCCACGAACCGTCGATAAAAATCGAGGCGCTTGCGCTGCCCCAGACGGCGCAAGCGGGCACACCGTCGGGTGATGACGCCGTCGGGAACCGGATCGGACATGCGGGCGGCCGGCGTCCCGATGCGGGGGGAAAAGGGGAACACGTGCAGGTAGGCCAGGGGGAGTTGGGCCACCCGTTGATAGGTATGCTCGAAGGCCGCCTCCGTTTCACCGGGAAATCCCACCAGCACATCCAACCCCAGGGCCGCTGCGGGGACCGCGCGCGTCAGGGTCACCACCAGGTCGCTCACCTCCGCCCCGGTGTAGGGCCTTCCCATGCGCCGCAGGATTTCGTCGTCACCGCTTTGCAGGGGAAGATGAAAATGGCGGCAGCAGCCGGGCGATTTGGTCAAGGCGGCGATGAGCGCCGCGTCAAACTCCTGGGGTTCCACCGAGCTGACCCGAAAACGGGCGATATCTCCGGCGGCATCGATGCGCCGCAGCAGGTCGGCCAGGGTGGTGGCGGGCGAGAGGTCCTTGCCGTAGCGGCCCAGGTGAATGCCGGTGAGCACCACTTCGCGGTGACCGGCGGCACCGAGGGCCGAGACCCGCCCCAACACGTCTTCGACGGGCATGCTGCGGCTGCGCCCCCGGGCATACGGCACGATGCAGTAGGTGCAAAAAGCGTCGCAGCCATCCTGGATCTTCAGCAGGGGACGGGTGCGTCCGGCCACCACGGCATGACAGATGGGATCAAACGACCAGCCGGACGATCGTGGCGCCACCACTGCCGCGGCCGGCCCGCCATCGCGGGTCTCCAATTCGTCCACCAGGTCGGGAATCCGGTGTTTTTCGCTGTGTCCCACCACCAGGTCCACCTCGTTCATGGCCGTCAGCGCCTCCGGTTCCACCTGGGCGTAACAGCCGGTGACCACGATCCGCCCGGCGCCCTGGCGCTTGGCCCGGCGAATCGCCTGCCGGCTTTGCATGGCGGCCCGCCCGGTGACGGTGCAGGTGTTGATCAGGCACAGATCCACCGGCGGGCCATCGGTCCGACACCAGCCGCGGTGGACAAGCCGGCATGCCAGGGCTTCGGATTCGTACTGGTTGACCTTGCACCCGAGGGTGACAGTGGTGAAACGACCGGACATGAATATTTTTCCTTTCAGGCTCTTCCGTGCAAGCTGGAGACTTTTAACCCCGTCTCCCGGTGACGTCAACCTTGCTCGTAACGGGCCGACAATTGCGTAGTGAGCTGAAATTTGTTAGCTTTCAAGTTGCCTGCGACCCCCCTCAACCCTCTCCAGGTCTCCGGTGCATCGAATTTACCCAAACGCCAGGGAGGCGGCCATGGGATTCAAAGAAAACCTCAAACGCAAGATTGACATCGACCGTCTGGCCGCCCGGGTGGTGGAATCGGTGAGCGGCGGAGCGGACAGCTCCCGACGCATCGACAAGCCGGCCATGCGCCAACTGCTGGAGATGGCCGGATGGCCGGTACACCACGAGCGGGATCTCGAACTGTACCAACCGCCCGGGGACGAAGCCGAAACCGTGCTGGTTCTCGACAACGACCTGCCGCTGTATCGCACCACGGTGGCGGACGTGGCCCTGCGCAAGAGCCCCACGGTCAAAGAGATGGTGAACATCCGCAACATCCGCCGAATCCTCAATGACGGTGACGTGGTCGTCTCCAAGAAAGCCGCCACCGTCGGCCCGTTACACCATGCCGCCGTCGCCCGCCTCGACCTGAGCTACACCGCCGAGGACGTCTCGGCCATCGCGTATGATGGCGCCGCCTCGCTGGATTCGCGCTATCCGGAAGGCGTCATCGAGGCGATGGACATGCTGGCCGAACTGCTTGGCTGGCAGCCGCCGCCCACGATTTTCGCATCTCCCCATCATCACATCTACGGACGGCTGGAACGCCGGGACGGCAAGGTGAACTACGGACCGTTGGTAATTTTCAGTCGGGTTCACCACCGCCTCTGGTATGTCGATCGGTCCTTGAACATTGCCGACGAAGACGACGCGGCCTATTTTCAGCACGTGCTCCAGGCCAAGGCCCAGGTGGCCGCCGAGGGCCTCGACGCCTTCAAGGCCATGGCCGCGGCGGTGCCGGCGCCGGGGCGCCTCGCACCGTAGCGCCGCCGAAGGCGGCCTTACCGGATGCAGATGATCGAAGGGAGCGCTATGGCTGTCCGCGTGGTGGGCCGCCCCAAGGAACGCACCGTTGGTCGTCAAGGCAACGGCGTAAAAATACTTCTCCGACCTTGATTTGCATCCATAAAACCGGCACATTGTCCTTCGGTTTCCCTGAAAGGATCCAGCCATGACCGTCTTGATCGTCGTTCTGGTTCTGCTTGTCGGCCTGCTCGCCTGGGCCGTGGGCCTCTATAACCGCTTGGTGCGCCTGCGCAACATGGTCAAGGAGGGCTGGAGCGGCATCGAGGTCCAGCTCAAGCGCCGGGCCAACCTCATCCCCAACCTGATCCAGACCGTCAAGGGCTACATGGACCACGAGCGCGGCGTGCTGGAAAAGCTCACCGAGCTGCGCAGCCGGACCTTGCAAACAGCGCAGCCGGCCGAACGCGCGCGCCTGGAAGGCGACCTCAGCCGGGCCATCGGCCGCCTTTTCGCCGTGGCCGAAGCCTACCCGGACCTCAAGGCCAACCAGAACTTCAAGGACCTGCAAGATGAACTGAGCCAGATTGAAGACCAGATCCAGATGGCGCGGCGTTACTACAACGGCACGGTGCGGGACCTGAACATCGCCGTGGAGTCGTTTCCGAGCAACATTGTGGCCGGCATGTTCGGTTTTCACCAGGCGGAGTTTTTCGAGATCGAAGACGAGGCCGACCGGGCCGTGCCGAAGGTGGACTTCTGAAACCCGGGAGGAAGAGAAAATGACGGACCAACCCGGTGACATGGCCCAGGTGGCCATCGATAACGCCAATCTGCTGATCGCACCGGCGCCGAGGCCGGCCATGGTGATGATTTTCGTCCCGGCCCTGGGCGTACGGGCCAACTACTACGCCGCCTTCGCCCGGGCGCTCAATCACCATGGTATCACCGTGGTGCTCAACGAGCTGCGCGGCCACGGGCAAAGCCCCGTAACCCCCAACCGGTGCACCGATTTCGGCTACTCGGCCCTGATCAACGAAGACCTCAGGAAGGCGGTGACGCATGTACAGGCCGTCTTCAGGGACCTGCCCCTGGTGCTGGCCGGCCACAGCCTTGGCGGTCAATTGGCCACCTTGTTTGCCGCGCGCTACCAGCCGAAGGTGGCCGGTATCATCCAGATCGCCTGCGGATCGCCTTACTTCCGCGGATTCCCGCCGGCCCGTCGCCGGGCCATCTACTGGGGATCCTTCGCCATCCAGACCGTCTCGGCCCTGATGGGCTATTTTCCAGGTCGCTTCTTTGGGTTCGGCGGCCGCGAGGCACGGCGCCTGATGAACGACTGGAGCCGCGTCGCGCGCACCAACCTGTTCAACTTCAAGGATGATCCCTACGACTACGATGGCACCCTGGCCGCCGTTGGCTGTCCGGTGCTCTCCTTCTGCTTTCCCGCCGACACTTACGCTCCGCTGCCGGCGGTTCGCTACTTCACCGACAAGCTTCCCCAGAACCGAGTCAAGCTCCGCCTGTTGAACATCCCCGAGTTCCAGGACACCGACCATTTCAACTGGATCGCCCAGGGCCCCCTCATCGCGCCCCTGCTGGCCGCTTGGCTATCCCGGGCGACGGTATGAAGCGGTTTTCCCGTTTCAGCACCTTCACGCCATAAGGGCACACCGCCGAGCAAATGCCGCAGGTGTGCCCGCCGCAATACTGGGGGTAGTGCGTCTTTTTCCAATGGTCGCAGGCGTGCACATCCAGGATTCGTTCGCGGGCCAATCCCGGGTGCCACGCTTCGCCGGTCAACGCCCCGGCAGGGCAGGCCGTCACGCAACGCATGCATTGGCCGCAGAAGCTTCTCTCCATCGCCGGGCCGGTCTCGAGGACGGCATCGGTGAATACGGTTCCCAAGCGGACCCAGGATCCGTAGCGGCGGGTCACAAGCTGGCAGTGGCGACCGATCCAGCCCAGGCCGGCTCGGGTGGCGGCGGTCTTGTGGGGGAAATCGCCGCGGATATTCACCGGATCGGTTCGGGCCGAAGCGGCAAGGGGCCGCGCCTGCCAGCCCCGTTCCCGCAGAGCGGCCGCCAGATGAGCCGCCAGGGCGTCGATGTGCTGGTTGACCCGGACGTACTCATCCGCATAGGCTTGGTTGGGACCACGTTGAATGCCGGCCATGATGGTCGCTGTCATGGGAAAGGCCATGGAGACGGCCCGGGGGAACGGCTCGCCAGCAGCATCGGCCGGGGTGGCGAAGCCGCCCAGATCCGCCGCCCCCCACAGGACGATTTGGTGGGCGGACATCCATGCGTCCAGCCAGTCGGAGTTTGGCTTGAAAGGTTTCATGACCCCCTGAAGGTTTTCAGGCAGGCGTCGCGACAAGCGATCTGTTCCGACTTGACACCACCTGCCGCCGTGTTTCCGCCCGCGGATTCCATGCCGCTGGATTCAACCGATCTTTTCACCGTGCTCGACAAAAATGAGCCCATCGGTATCAAACCCCGCCGCCTTCGCCTTTTGCACCAGCCGGTCGATGACCTCTGGCGCCAACCGCGGCGTCCGGGCCAGGATCCACAGGTAGGACCGGTCCGGGCCGCTCACCAGAGCGTACTGATAGTTTTCCCGGTCCAGCTCGAACACCACGTAGGAACCGTAAAAAGGACCGAAGAAGGAAACCTTCAGGTAGCCCCGGTCCGGCCGGTCCACAAAGACCGCCTTCCCTTCGGCTTCCTTCCAGCGGCTTTCCGCGGCCGAAAACCCCCGGTTGATCACTCGCACGCCGCCGTCGCCGCGCATCTCGTAGTCGGCGCTCACGTGGCTCAACCCCCGTTCGAAGGAGTGGTCCAGCCGGGCGATCTCGTACCACCGGCCCAGATAGCGCTCCAGTTGAAAAGACCCGACGGGCTCGATGCCCTCCGGGACGCCGACGCATCCGGCCAGGAGCAACACAACCAACGCGATGGCCTTGAACCGAATCTTCATGTCTCTTTTCCCATCATTTCAACCGGGTTAATTTAACCTGCTTGGGGAAATATCACTTAGCCGATATCTGTAATGGAAGATCTCGAGTTCGAATACGGCCTTCCGTTACAGTAATGATCGCCCCGTGCCCAAGAGTCGCTACCTGTACTGCCGGAAACCCGCCATCAGCGCCTCGAAGCTGTCCGGACGATATTTCCTGAAGCCTGCTTCATCCACGAAGACGTAATCGTAAACCACCTGTTTCTGAGCCTGGTTCACATCCGCACACCACTGGGCCAACCGCATCATCTTTTGAGGCACGTCCAGCTCCTCGCGCCCCTTGGTTTCGACAATGACCACCCGGCCATCGTTCAGCTTGACCAAAAAATCCGGGTAATAGTTGGCGATGTCGCCGGCGGCGGTGATGTAATCGAGCTTGAAGTGGACGGCCAGGTAGTTTTTGGCAAACGAGACGACATCCGGGCAGTCTTCCAGAAAAGCGGCAAAATCCAGCTCCAGAGCACTGTCCCCGATCAGGCGGTTGAAGACCGATTTTTTGGGCAAGAGGTAGCCCTGCTCCCTGGCCACGAAGGGCCGGGTCTGACGCAGCCGGATGGTGTCCCTGATTTCGGCGTCGCCCCGGTCGCGCACCGTCAGGGCGTTGACCGCCTGTTTGAAGGTGTCGATCACCTTCTTGGTGGCTGCCGGTTCCGACAGGTTGCGCAGGGTATTGGGGCTTTCCAGATCCACCTCGCGGCCGAAGAGCCGGTTTCGCACGAAGGCTTTGACCTTGCCATAGAGCACGTCGAAGCCGCTGAACAGATGCAATTCCTTCATCACCGTCCGGGCGAACCAGGCGATGACGCTGCGATAATCGGCCACCCCGGCACCGTCGAGAACTGTTGTGTGGGTGACGTCTCCGGTGGTGATGTCCCGGAAAACAATTTCCCGTTGCTCCTCCGCACTGAATTGGCGATAGCTCACCGGCGCAACGGCCATGTTTTCCGGGTTCAGATCGGCCAAGTTTTTGTATTCCCGGAACATCCGAGGCGACAGCACGGGGATCTCGATATCGAGGGCCTCCAGATCCTTTTTCGGATTGTCCCGATCCACCTCCACCACCAACGGCGTCTTGGCGCCGGTGCCTTCGCCCATGGCCTTGCGTTCCAGCTCCACGCCTTCGGTCTGGATGGATTCGACAAAGGCCATGAACGCCTCGGTACCGATGACGCTGACGTACTCCTCGACATCGCCCGGATACATCCTGCGCAACCCCCGGCCCAGGGTCTGCTCAGGCAGAATATTGCTCTTGGCCGCGTAGGCCCGCAAGCCCACGATGGTGGTAACGTTTTTCACGTCCCAGCCTTCCTTGAGCATCAGCACCGAGACGATGGCCTTGCACGGGCTGTCCGCCCGGTCGATGCGGTTGGCCTGGCCGCGCAGCTTTTCCAACTCCTCCTTGGCCTTGCCCGTGGCGGCCTCGCTGATTTCGCCGTTGTTCTTGGTGTGGATGACCAGAACGGACTGCTCATCGGCAAACTCCGGGTAGGTGGCCCGCAGATAGTCGGCCACGTCGTCGCAGTTGCGGGTGTCGTCGGTCATGACGAAAAGGACGGCCTTCTTGCCCATCTTTTCGTGCTCGGCGAAGGCCTTGCGCCATTCGACCACCCCAAGATCGATGTAGTCGACGTACTTTTCGATAAATTTGGCGCTCTGCCGCTCCACCAGCTTGGCCTGGCTCGGGGCGTCGGGCAGCACCGGATGCTTGACCACGTTCTGGCGAATGGCTTCCACCAGCGGATAGTCGGCCACGGTCTGCACGAAAATGGCCCCGTTGTTGTGCTTGGGCGTGGCGGTGGTGTCCACTTGCAGGGCCAGCGCGCCGCCTTTTTGCAGCAGCCGGTGGCCATCTTCACCACGAAGCGGCGCCAGGTTTCATCGAACATCGACGCCGACACCAGCCCGGAGCTGTCGAAGCGCATCAGGTCGAACTTGTCCTTCACCCCCACCACGTCCACCAGGTAAACGATGGTCTCCAGGGCCTCGCGCTGGGCAAAGTAATACTGAAACGGCGAAAGGGTGCCGTCGGCCCTTTCGAGCAGGTGCGGCGTGTCGAACCACCAGCGCAGCAGACTTCTGCTCGTCTCCGTGACCCCGGCATAGCCGCTGTCGCGAAAGTCCTTGACCTTGTGGCGAAGCCGGGCCACCAGGGGCGGCATCAGCTTGTCCATGGTGGTGTCGCGCATCGCCTCGTCGGCGGGAAACCAGCGCATCGCCGGGTCGAGGATCGCGTGGGGAGAGGTGGGGAAATCAGGATGCAGGGCCATGTGTTGTTGCCTTTTGAGCATTGTCCGCAGATTTCACGGATTTCCGCAGATTAAAAAAATTAATCATAGAATTTTTGGGGTGCTATCCACTATAAACCAAACGTTTGTATTGGAGACTTCCGGCACCGAAATTGATAAGCAACCCCCGGCCTAAACGGGCAGCTTTCAAATAGTTGATCACTTGGGCCTCTTCCGTTCCCGAGAGCCGTTGAATTGCTTTGAGTTCCACGATAATTGAACCAAAACAAACAAAATCGGCACCGATGATTGCATAGGTTTCTGGATCACGAATGTTGTCGGTTTCGGTTTTCATAGAGCCTTGCTGGTAATGGGGGTTATCCACAAATTCCACAGATTATTTCAGATCGAGAATCTTCAGGTGTAAAATCTGCGAAGATCTGCGTCATCTGCGGATTCAAACCGTCACCTCCACGATGGTCATGGTGTCGTTGCCGAAGATGTCCACCACCTTGACAGCGACCTCCTACTCGCATTTCTTCTTGGCGGCCGATTCCGCCTTGGCAAGCTGTTTGCGTTGCCTGGTCTCAATCTTCTTGACGCTTTCCACCGCCGGCAAATTTGACAGCCCTCTCCGCTCCGCTCCCGATGGTGACCATTTCGGTGATGTCAACGAAATGGTCCTCGATGGGATGGCCACTGTTAAAACAGGCTGATTTGGCCTTTTCGATGACCCCCTCGAAATTGCGGTAGTCGCCGTATCCCAGCACCCCTGCGAATTCGCGGCTGGACCAGAACTCGATGCCCGCATCGTTGGTGCGCTTGATCCGCTCGAAGGGAGAGACATGTTCGGAAGCATCAAGGGTTACTGCCACTTTCGAGGTCCTCGATCATGGTATCGACCGTTTTCATCAACGATGGAATATCGTTTTTGCAAATGTTGAACAATTGCTCGGCGTTCACCTGGAAATAACCGTGGGCCAATACATCCCGAACACCCATCACACCTCGCCATTTCACATCCGGGTAACGGCCCGTCAGCATGCCCTTGGTCTTGCGGTCGATATTTTTGAATTCCTCTCCCACGGCAATCAATATCATGCAAATCGCATCCATGCGGTCGATGCCCGCATCGCTGGAGGTAAAGTCCTCGGGCTGCGAGATTCCGGCAAACCGTCTCGGAATGCGTGCCAGTGCTTCGCGAATCGTCTTGAGTTTCTCGACAATCAACTCTGCATCATACATACACCGCCTCCTTCTCTATCCTCTCCTTGAGCCGGCGGTTGGTCAAACCACGCAACTGCAGCACATCCACCGGGCGTTTCAGCAATGCCTCCAAGTCCTGTTTCATCATGACTGTCATGAACAGGTTCGGGGAATCGGTATCGAATACAATGTCCACATCGCTGTCCACCGTAAACCGGTTACCGGCAAAGGAACCAAAGTAGCCAAGTTTAAGCAGGCGATATCGTTCGCCATGGCGTTCCTTAAACGCCGCCAGCAGGGTACGAAGCCTGTCCGGGGTAAGTATCGGTTGGTTCATACCGTCACCTCCACTATGGTCATGGTGTCGTTGCCGAAGATATCCACCACCTTGACGGCGACCTTGCGCCTCCCCGGCGGGCATTCCCGGGCCACGCTGACCAGCTCCAGGTTGCGGTCTTTTTTAGTGCGGAAGCTTTGCCACTCGTTTTCAAAGACGTAGTCCCCGGTCCATTGCTCTTCCCACTGACCGGTGTCCGGGTCCTGCACCCGAATGATCTCGCGCTTGCTCTCGAAATTGAAATCCACCGCCCAGTAGTCGATCCAGTCGGTCCAGTGGCGGGTGAGCGCTTCCCGCCGCACAACGCCCTTGGCATCCTTGCTTACCTTGACGATACGCCCCTTCTCCACCACGATCTTGCTGCCCTTGTTCTTCAGGGTTTCTTCGGCCTGCCGGATGGAATCCTGGGAGTAGAAGACGGCGAAATCGGTCAGTTCCACCGCCAGCGTGATCGATGGTCTGAAACGGCAGCACGATGGTGAAAACCTCGTTGGTCTTGCCATTCCAGACCAGCTCCACCTCGCGCTTGTCCGCAAAGAGCAAAAAACGATACTTCTCCGGCAGCGGCTTGTCCGCCTCAAGATACCGGACAACCTCCTGTCGTTCCTGTTCCGTCAGACGCGCCATAAGCCATCTGCTCCTGCTTCGGGGGAAAGCTTCTGGACGTAATCAGGACTTCTTGACCTGGCGGCCCATGTAGTCGTCCACGGCGGCGCGCACGGCGGCGGCGGAGAGAAAAGCACAGTGCTGGTCGTCCTCGGGCAACCCGCCGGTCCGTTCCAGGATGGCCTCACCGGCGAAATCGACCAGTTCTTCGACTTTCCGTCCCATGCTCATTTCAGCGGCAAACGAGCCGCAGATGGCGCTGGGGCCGCAGCCGTCGGTGGTAAAGGAAGCGGCCGCCACCCGCCCATCCACGACACGCAAAAACACTTGAATCGTATCGCCGCAGGTCCCGGTGACCCGGCCGCAGGCGTCCGCCTCCGGCAACGGCCCCATATGCAGCGGGTTTTTCCAGCGCGCAAAGGCCTCCGGTCCGTAGGCGGCCAGGGCATCGGCGTCGATTTCGGCCTGCATGTTGCTGATAAAATCGTCCAGGCTCATTTCAGTATCGTCTCCTTTTCAGATCGATGCATCCGCAAAAACCGTCATTGAACGGGGAAATCGGGATATAACCGCTTGGCGCAATCCGGGCAAATACCGTGGCTGAATTCCGCTTTGGAGTGATCCCGGATATAGACTTCGACATTGTGCCAAACCCCGTTTTCATCACGGATTCGCTTGCAGTTGGCGCAGATGGGCAGCATCCCCTCGAGTTTTTCAACCTTTGCCAGAGCCCCTTGCAGTTCGTTCACCAGCCGCTCGCGTTCCATCTCGATCCGCTTGCGTGGGGTGATATCCCTTAGCACGATAAGGCATCCTCGGCGACGACCGCGGTGGTCGTTCAGTGGCGAGTGGCGCAGGTCGTACCATGCCGTCTCGTTTCCTTGGCGCATTTCGATTTCGGTGGGTGTCTCTTGACGTTCCTGAAGACATTCGACCAGTTGATCACTATCGGCAACCCGGTCGAGGGTCTGGCCGATCATTTCTTTCAGTGGCCTGCCAAGAACCCGCTCCGCCGTTTTGTTGAGATCAAGCACACGATCCGCCGCATCGATAACGATCCAAGCATCTCCTACTATATCCACCAAAACGCTGCGCGCCACCGGCATCAAATCCAGAAAGCGATAACTGAACAAACTCCAGGCGATCAACGCCCCCGAAATACTGAAAGCCACCGTGGTCAGGTTGATGTCGGTGATGGGATTGATGCCGGTCACGTAAAACAGATCCACGATCACGGGAAAGGCGGTACTGGCCAGCAGCACAAGGATTTGTTGTCTGTACTTTCCCTCTGCCCGGCACCAGGCGTGGGCCAGAAACCCCAGGCTGCCGGCGAACATGGCATAGCTGAAGAACGCATGGACGACGTAGAACCACAATTGATAATCATTGGCCAAAACCGGAAAAAAAGAGCCACTGCACGCCACCATGGGATGACCGCGAAACAGATGATGGTATCCGTCGGTCCAGATCACCACCAAGGTTGCCGCCGGGATGGCCCAAAGGGCAGAGACGATCCACCCCCAGCGGCGATGGGCATCGGTGTAGTGAAGGGTCATGGCCAGCCAGGCCACCGGCAGCGGAGCGATGCCGAAAAATTGAACGTTGGCCCAGAAGAGCTTTGCCGACAAGGTGGTGCTGAGAATTTCCAACACGAAGCCCACCGTCCACACGGTGGCCAGTGCCATGGCCAAGGCAAAGTAGGCGGTGGCGGGATGGGCCCGGCGAGACCAGGCGTAAACCGCCAGCATCAGGCAGAAGACCGCCGAAATCAACTGAAGCAAGACAATGGCCGACAGCATGGTGTCTCACGTTGTAAGCAATTCAGATTTAGAGAATCCGCCCACCGAAAAGGCCAACAAGAACTGGCCGATGTAGTAGAGGGGAAGTCCCAAGAGCCGGTTGGAAAACGCGGGCGCAACGAAGCGCTGGCGCGCCACAAAGAGATCCGACAGGTAGAAACAAAGGGCGCCCAGCAGCACCATGGCGCGACCGGAGGCCGCCAACCCGTCGTTGCCGGCAACGGCCAGGGCCGCGATGAGCATGGCGCTGATGGCGGCCACGTAAGCCAGCACCGGCCCGCGCATGCGCCCCAAAAAAGGCTCGAGCCAACGAAAAACGAAGGCGCTGGCAATGAGCACCCCCACCGTGGCCGACCAGAACACCAGGCCCCGGGGACTGGAAATACGCACGAAAGCCAGCACGTAGGCCAGGTGCCCCACGAGAAAAGCCCCCAGGCCGAGGCGAAAGACCTTCTGTCCGGGCAGGGCGAGAAGCACGTCACCGGCCAGGCAAAACCCCAGCCCCCCGACCAGAAAGGTAAAATAGACGGTCAGAGGCCGGGGCTGAACCAGGGCGGCGGCGATGAAAAGCAACGAAAGAACCGTTTTCAGCGGCAGGTAGAAGGTACGCCGCTGCCGCCTCTCGAAAAACAGCACCAGGGCCAGCAACCCGATGGCCGCGATGACAAGGACGGCATTCATCCGGTCAGATCCGATCAAGCAGATCCAGGAGCAACCGAACCCCGAAACCGGTGCCACCGGCCGGGGCGTAATCGGAAGCTTTCTTTGAATAGGCCGGGCCGGCGATGTCCAGGTGGGCCCAGCGGGTCGTTTCCACGAAGGCCGACAGGAAAAGCGCCGCGGTGATGGCCCCGCCCCATCGGGTGGCCCCCAGATTGGAAATGTCGGCAAACTCGCTCTTGATCTGTTCCTTGTAGTCTTTGGGAAGCGGCAGGCGCCAGCAGCGCTCCCCGGTGCGGGCCGCAGCGGTCAAAATCGCCTCGGCTAGGGCATCGTCGGCACTGAAGAGACCGGCGATTTTTTCCCCCAGGGCCACCACGCAAGCCCCGGTGAGGGTGGCCAGGTCCAGGATGGCGTCCGGCTTGTACTGCTGGACGGCCCAGGCCAGGGCGTCGATGAGAATCAGCCGCCCTTCGGCGTCGGTGTTGCCGATTTCCACCGTTTTGCCGGCAAAGCTCTTGACGATGTCCCCCGGCCGGGTGGCCCGCCCCGAGGGCATGTTTTCCACCAATGGCAAGACCCCTACGACATGCACCGGAGGATTGAGGCGAGCGATGGAAATCAGGGTGGCGGCCACCACGGCGGCCCCGGCCATGTCCATCTTCATCTCCTCGATCTGGCTGCCCGCCGGCTTGAGATTGATCCCCCCGGAATCGAAGGTGACCCCTTTTCCCACCAGCACCACCGTCTTCTTGGCCCCCTTCGGCTTGTGTTCCAGCACCGTCATCACCGGGGGGTGGTCACTGCCGGCGGCGACGGCCAGCAGGGCACCGAAACCTTTGCGACGCAATGCTTTTTCGTCCAGCACCGTGGCTTTCAAACCGGCCTCTTTGGCTGCCGCCACCACCTCGGCGGCAAAAGCCTCGGGGACCTTGTCGTTGGACGGGGTACTGACCCATTCCCGTGCCATGCGGGTGCCGGCGCAGGTGGTCTCTATCCGTTCCACCAGGGCGAGGTGGGCCTTGACGGCGCCACCTCCGGTGAGCAAGCAGATTTTTTCCAAAGGTTGGCGCTTTTTTTCCGCCTTGTACCGATCGAAGACATGGTTTCCCAGGCAGGCGCCCTCGGCGATGGCAGCGATGAGATCGGCCTCTTCCATGCCGGTGGCTTCAGGCGACGGGACGGCCAGGTGCATCTCCTTGAGCCGGCGTGCCATGCCCTCGCCCACCGCCCCACCGGCAAATCTGCGCCAGGCGTCGGCATCCAGATCACCCGCCTTGCCCAAGCCGACAAAAACGGCACAGCGGATCCGGCTTCCCTCGGGTTGCCCCCATGTCATGCGTTCACCGGCTTCGCCGTTAAAGGCGTGCGCCTGGCGCACCGCCTGAACCAACTCCGCCACGGGGCCTTGGTGAAGCGGCTTATCTTCGCAAACGGGGATGGCCAGGGTATCGATACTGGACTTGCCGAAATCGGCGGCACTGAGCGTAATCATGAAAGCCTCCTTGGGATCAGAGCGTTGGAGCGAAACCTTCAGGATGGCGGACAATGGCACTTGCACGATTTCCCGAAGGCGAGGTCGAACAGAGTTCGACCTGTCACCATAGAGGAGGGGAGAATCGCTGTCAAACCACTTCCGTTGCGCGCCGCCCCGGGATCATCTTCCACGGTTGAGCACGGGGCTGCCCTGTTCCGGACAATTGCGGTTCTTTTTCCCCCAGAGGCAACCGGCGCTTGAAAATCCATCGGATTCCGGCTATTGAAAGAAGCAATGCGAATCGTTACCCGACCGGATTTCGACGGTGTCGTCTGTGCCGTACTGCTTCAGGCCGCTGAACCTATCGACGCGCCGACCTGCTGGATTGAACCGAGCGCCATCCAAAAAGGAACGGCCCCGATCCGGATCGGTGACATCTTGGCCAACCTGCCCTACGATCCCCGTTGCAGCATCTGGTTCGACCACCATGTCTCCAATCGAATCGAGGTTCCTTTCAAAGGAGATTGGCGCGTCGCTCCCTCCGCCGCCGGGGTCATCCACGATTTTTACCAGGATCGCTTCACCACGGATTTCAGCGTTCTGGTCCAACAAGCCGACAAGATCGATGCCGCCGACCTGACCCGGGAGGAGGTTCTTTTCCCGGAACGGCATCCTTTCCTCTTGCTGTCAATGACCATCAACGGCCGCCGCTCGGATGCCGCCTACTGGAACCATCTGGTGACGCTGCTGGGGCGTCATCCCGGAGAGGCGCCCACCGATGACTTGCAGGTGGCCCCCCGCTGCCGCCAGGTGGTGAAAGACAACGCGGCCTACCGGCAGTTTCTCCTGGATCACACCGAGTTGCGGGGCCACGTGGCCATTACCGATTTGCGCCCCTACGAAGACACCCCGGATGGAAACCGGTTCCTGTGCTACGCCCTGTTTCCCCAGTGCATCGTTCAGGTGCGGATCCGCCGGGATCCGGTGGACGGGCGCCGGGTCTCCCTCAGCGTTGGACACAGCATTTTCAACCGCGCCTGCCGCGTCAATGTCGGACTGATGCTGGCAACCTTTGGCGGTGGGGGGCACCGGGGTGCGGGCGGCTGCTCGCTGAAAGCCAGCGAAGCGGATGCCCACCTTGAGCGCATCCTTGCCATCTTGATGGAAAACAAATCCAACGAACCGTGATCGGGACCGCCTGACGCGCCCTTGTCTCACCGGCATCAAAAGAGGAACTCGACCCCATGGGATTGATCCGGGGATTCAAATACAACCTGGCCGGGTTGCGCCTCGGTCTCACCACCCCGAAGCTGCTGATGATGGGTCTGGTGCGGCTTGGGGCCATGGTGGCCGTCACCATCATCGGTATGGTGTTGGCCCTGACCTACCACGACGCCTTGATGAGCGCGCTCTGGCAACGCCCCGAAAGCCTCTGGTGGATCTGGTTGTGGTATCTGGCCTCTTGGCTGTTGGCCGTGGTGTTGGTGGGGATGTCGGTGATCGTGGGCTATCTGGTGGCCCAGGTCCTGTTTTCCGTCTTGATCATGGACCTGATGAGCCGCCACACCGAACAGATCGCCACCGGGCGCGAAGTGCCCCCGCCTCCCATGGGCAAGCTGCGCTGGCTGGTTTTCCTCGTGGGCCAGGAAGTGCCTCGGGCCATCTTGCCCATCCTCATCGGCCTGGTGCTGATGGCGGTGGGCTGGCTGACGCCACTGGGACCGATCCTGGCCGTCGCTTCTTCCCTGGCGGCGGCCGTATTCATGGCCTGGGACAGCACCGATCTGGTGCCCGCCCGGCGCCTGGAGCCGTTTCGCCGGCGCTGGGGCCGTCTGACGGGCAACATCGGTTTTCATCTGGGATTCGGCATCTGGTTTCTGATTCCCGTTCTCAACCTCCTCTTCCTGTCTTTCGCGCCGGTGGGCGGCACCCTGTTTGCCATCGAGAGCGCCGGTGAAAAAGGAGAATGAAGTGATCCTTCCGTTCAACGGCAAAACCCCCACCATCGGCGCCGGGGTCTTCATCGCCCCTACGGCGGTCATCATCGGCGACGTGACCATCGGCGACGGCAGCAGCATCTGGTACGGCACCGTGCTGCGCGGCGACATGGCGCCAATCCGCATCGGAGCACAGACCAACCTCCAGGACCTGACCATGGTGCACACGGATTACGGGCATCCGGCCATCGTGGGGGACCGGGTCAGCGTCGGTCATCGGGCCGTGGTTCATGGTTGCCGGGTGGAAGACGAAGCTTTGGTGGGAATTGGAGCCGTGGTCCTCAACGGGGCAGTGGTGGGACGGGGATCGGTGGTGGCGGCCGGATCGGTGGTACGCGAAGGGCAGGAGATACCGCCCGGCGTGCTGGTCGCCGGAATCCCGGCGGTGATCAAACGGAAAATCGAGGCAGAAGCGGCCGAACTGTTTCGTTTACCCTATCAACACTACATCGCCCTGGCCAACGCCCACCGGGACCTGTTCCCATCCGAAAAATGACGGAACCGTCTGTGGGCGGACTGTCTTCCGGGTCTCCTTCCCGGCAAGCCCGTAGAAATCGCGGACTTAAAATTCGATCTTCAGGCGCAGGGTAATATCGCTGAGCCGATCCGCGGCGGGATCTTCGCTTCCTCCCTCGTAAAGACTGCTCCGCCAGGCGGACACGGAAAGGCTGGTCGCCGGGGTGAAGCGGTAGCCGAAATCCAGACCCAGATCGAGACTGCGCCATTCGTCCAACACTCCGGCCGACGGCGTGTAAAAATCGTGGAAATGGGTACTCTGGGCGGCCAGGGAGAGGGACCAAGGAGAGGCCTGGTCGCCGATAAGGGTCTTGAGCCCATAGTAGCCCAGGTCCCCTTCTCCGCCGCTGAAAGCATCAGAGACGTCCATCTGCCCCATCCAGGGGGTGAAACACAGCCAGGCTGATGGCCGGATATCCACAAGAGCCCGCCATCCCTGATAGGATTCGTTGGTCAGCCCCGCCCACTGCGCGCCGGTGGAAGCTCCGGCCACCTCGACGGCATCCTTGAAAGCTCGATTGCCGTAAACCCCCTCAATCCCGAAGCTGAGGTGTTCATCCATCACGTCCTGGCGATAGCCCAGGGCCACCACTTCGGCGGGAAACTCCTGCCCGGCCCCCTCGCCGGACAGTTCTTCAACGGGACTGGCGGCGGCCAGGGTGGTCAACTGGGCATCATCGAGCACCGTAACCCGCTTGGAAGCCAGCAGCCGCCGCCGCCAATAGCTGTTTCTCAGGCTGGAAACGATCACCCCCTTGCTGCGCGAGGCATGGATGAACTTGTCTTCTCCCAAAGAAATCCCCACATGATTGATATAGCCGTTTTGGCTCCCGAAAAAAAGCAGATCGCTGGGTCGCAACGCACCGGGATTTGGCGGCAGATCCTCGAGAAAATCCAGTCGGCTGATGGCGCGGGAATTGTGGGGCAACTCGATACCGAAAGCTTCGGCAAAGAGACGCTTGGCGAAGCCGGAGCAGTCGATTCCGTTCTGGGAAACGCCACCGAAGCGATAAGGGACGCCGAGAAACCGCTCCAGCTCGTCTTTGAAGGCCACGAACTGGGGGATGTCCTTCTGAAAAGCGGTGAGGTGCCCGGTACGCTGGTCGACGCCGGTCCGTGTCTTTTTCGCCTTGGCGGCCTGGCAGGGGACCGCGGCAAAGATGACGACGCCGGCGAGCAGGACCATCGCCCGGCACCACCGGCGGCAAAGCGGCCCCGTGGCCGCACTCGCATGTTCAGGCACTGTCACCCGTCGTTTCCTCGCTTTCAGGGCCCCGGAGGGCGGACACCATTTCTCTCCAGGACGGAAACTTGCGAAAAAAAGAGAGCTTTTCGCAAATAGCGAAACAAGCCGGTCCTGTCAACAAAACAAGGAAAAGGGGCATCCCGCAATGGAAGCCCCTTTTCTTCAATTCAAGCCGAAAATCACTCTTCGACGACCCGGGTGCGCAGCACGCCGGCATTCTCCTCTTTCACCGAAACGGCGATTTTGTAGAGAATCGTCAACACGATGAACCCCACGGCCCAGACGCCTAAAGTGATCATCACCTCGGCGCCGGTGGGCATATACTCGTTGACCTCATGCAACGGGTTGGGCACGAAACCGCCGGAAATCAACCCGAGCCCCTTGTCGATCCAGGCCCCGATGAAAACCATGACACAGGAGACGGCCAGGACCCCCTCGTGGCGGCGGGTGGCCGGGATCACCAGCAGGATGATCGCCCCGAACATCAACCCCATGGACGTCCACATATAGGGGACCAGAACCCCTTTTCCGTGCAGCCCGAAGAAAAGGTACTTCAAATGATCGGTGTGCTCCGGGATCTGACTGTAGCCCGCCACGAAGACTTCACAGAGAAAGAAGAAGACATTGGCGATGATGGCATAGGTGACGATCTTGGCCAGGCTCTGGATCTGCTCCCGTCCCGGATCGAACTGGGTGAAACGGCGCACGATGAGGCAGAGCAGGATCAGCAGGGCCGGCCCGGCGGCGAAGGCCGAGGCGAGAAAGCGGGGCGCCAGGATCGCCGTGAGCCAGAAGCCGCGGCCCGGCAAACCGCAGTAAAGGTAGGCCGTGACCGTGTGAATGGAGATGGCCCAGGGAATCGATAGGTAGATCAGCGGCTTTAGCCACGACTGGTAGTGGGTGCCGTTGCGTTCAGCCTCCAGCACGTTCCAGCCCACCACGATGTTGAGGAACAGGTAGCCGTTGAGCACGATCATGTCGTAGAACAGCATCGAGTTGGGCGTGGGGTAGAAGATCACGTTGAGCATGCGCATCGGCTGCCCCAGGTCGACCATGATGAAGAGCAGGCACATCACCAGGGCTGCCACGGCGAGAAACTCCCCCATGATCGTGATACGGCCGAAGGCCTTGTAGTCGTGCAGGTAGTACGGCAACACCACCATCACGCCACCGGCCGCCACCCCGACAAGAAAGGTGAACTGGGCGATGTAAAATCCCCAGGACACATCCCGGCTCAGCCCGGTGATCCCCAGGCCGAACTGAAGCTGATAGAGATAAGTGAGAAAGGCCACCCCGGCGATGCCGCCCAGCACCACCAGCAGCCCCCAGTATTTCTTGGTTCCTTTAAGCGCAAGTTCGAGCATGACGACCTCACACGATGTAGTAAACCGAGGGACCGGTCCCCAGGTTGGTTTTTCGCCGGATGGCGTAATTTTCCTTGAGCAGCTGGCTCACCTCGGAATCCGGATCGTTGAGGTCGCCAAAGGTCAGGATCCCCTCGGAAACCTCCACGCATGCCGGCAATTTACCCACGGCCAAACGCTCCACGCAAAAATTGCACTTTTCCACCACGCCCTTCATGCGAGTGGGGTAAGCCTTGTTGGTCTCGGCGATGAAGGGCCGCGGGTCACGGAAGTTGAAACTTCGCGAGCCGTAGGGGCAAGCCGCCATGCAGAAACGGCAACCGATGCAGCGGTGAAAGTCCATCATCACGATCCCGTCGGACTCCCGCTTGAAGGTCGCCTTGGTGGGACAGGCCCGCACGCAAGGCGGGTTTTCGCAGTGATTGCACATCACCGGCAACAGGGTGTGTTCCAGATGCTCGCTGATCCGATCGGTGGACTGGGAGGGAAAGGCGTTGTGAAAGTGTGTCTCCCAGATCCACTTGATCTGGTGGCGCGCTTCCTCCAGCATCGGAACGTTGTGTTCCTTGTGGCAGGCCTCGACCATTCGTTCGATCTGCTCGGCCGATTCGATCTTGCGCGTGTCCACCACCATCCCCCAACGGGTGGCTTTCAGCGCCTCGGGATGATGGGCCACCTGCGCCTCGGGCGCGGCTTGGTGGCCGGTCGCGGCGGCCACCGCTTCGATCACCGGCCCCGTACCGAGCCCGATCGCCGCCGAGACCCCCGCGATCTTCAAAAATTCTCTTCGGCTGCGTTCCATTTATTCACCCTCCTTCGGATTGTCGATGTGGCAATCCCAGCAGTACGGATCCGTGGAGGCATACGCATGGCACCGATCGCAAAAGTCTTTGTAGTTGCTGTGACAATCCAGGCAGGTGTTTGACAGGCTCATCGTGTACGCCTTTCCCTTGGCGTTGATGTAAACCGTCTGTCCGTCACGGACCTGGGTATCACGCCATACGTCCAGCAGTTGCATGTGCTCGGTTCGGATTTCCTCCTTGGGCATCACACACTCACCCGCTGCCTTGGCCTTCTCGGTGAGAACGACTTCCGGCGGGGGTGCCGCCTTCCCCAGGTTGTACCAGAACGGGAAGGTCACCAAGGCGGCGAAGATGACCAGCCCGGTGACGATTTTACCTTTGTCATTCATCCGTATCGCCCTCCATCCCTTCCAACGGTTCCCCGCGCAAGTCGGTTTCGCGCTTGTTTTCTCCCGGCATCACCAGGGCGTTGGCCACCATTTCATGCAGGCCGGTGACCCCCACCTCCGGTACCCAGTATTCCATCAGCGGCGGAAAAACCGCCCGATCGATGGCGCAGATGCAGGCCAGCATGTTCACCCCGTGCTGTTCATGCACGTGCTTGACCGCGTTGGCCCTGGGCAACCCGCCGGCCATGCGCAGTTCCATGTTCTCTCCGGCGTTGAGCCCCGCGCCGGAGCCGCAGCAGAAGGTCTGCTCACGGATCGTGTTCTCCGGCATCTCGTAGAAGTGATTGCAGACATTGCGGATCACGTAGCGTGGTTCTTCCAGCAGGCCCATGCCCCGCGCCGGGTTGCAACTGTCATGGTAGGTGACCTTGAGGTGATTGTTGCGGCTCTTATCCAGCTCGAGCTTGCCATGACGGATCAGGTCGGCGGTGAACTCGGCGATGTGCACCATCTTGGTGGATTTGGCGTTTTCAAACTTGGTGCCCGTGATGGGCGAGACGGGTTCCTCGAGAAAGTCCGCCGGCCCGTTCATCGTGTCCATGTACTGGTTGATGACGCGCCACATGTGACCGCATTCGCCGCCGAGGATCCACTTGACGCCCAAGCGCTTGGCTTCGGCATACATCTTGGCGTTGAGCCGCTTCATCGTCTCGTGGCTGGTGAAGAAGCCGAAATTGCCCCCCTCGCTGGCGTAGGTGCTCCAGGTAATGTCGAAACCGTACTTTTCCCGCAGGTAGTGAAAGAGCATCATGTAGCCCATGCAGGTGTAGGTGCCGGGGTCGGCAAAGACGTCGCCAGAGGGAGTGATGAAGAGGATGTCGGCGCCCTTGCGGTTGAAGGAGGGTTCAACCCGCACGCCGGTGACCTCTTCGATGTCGTCGACGAAAAAGTCCAGCATGTCCTTGTAGGCATGGGGCTGGATGCCGAGGTGGTTCCCGGTCATGTAACAGTTGGACACCGGGGTGGCGATCCAGTCGATGTTCAACCCGAGCAGGTTGAGCAGCTCGCGGCCCATGATGGTGATCTCGGCGGTGTCGATGCCGTAGGGGCAGAACACGGAGCAGCGGCGGCACTCGCTGCATTGAAACATGTAGTACCACCACTCCTTGAGCACGTTGAGGGTCATGGGACGCGCCCCGCCGACGCGGCCCAGGATCTTGCCGAAGGTGGTGAAATCGTTGCGGTAGACCGACCGGAGCAGCTCAGCCCGCAGAACAGGCATGTTTTTCGGATCGCCGGTGCCGATGAAAAAGTGGCACTTGTCGGCGCAGGCCCCGCAGCGCACGCAGATATCCATGAACACCTTGAAGGACCGGAACCGTTCCAGACGCTCCTTGAAGCCCTCGTGGAGAATCTGCTGCCAGTTCTCCGGCAGCTTCCAGTCCTCCTCCACCGGGTTCCAGTCCCGGGCGAAGGGAGCGGACAGAATGTTGAGGCTCTTGGGGTTGGCCGCGTAGCAGTACATCCCCTTGCGGATATCCACCGGTGTGTCCATCCAGTCGGTCGAGCCCGGCCTGTGCATCAGGCGGGAGTAAAAATCCTTGGGTTTGGGCAGGTCTTTCATCTCGTATCACTCCTTTTCCGCTTCAGCCGGCTCGAGGGGCTTATCCACGGGCAGTCCGGCTTCGACCATCTTTTCCCGGAAATCGTCCTCGTATTCCGCGTAGGTGTGCACATCCACCGGGTAGTTCCATGGATTGACATGGCGGTGCATGCGCGTGTCATTGGGCAGGTTGCGCGTCGGACTCAGAAAGATGCCGCCCATGTGCATCAGTTTGCTGAAGGGGAAATACGCCAGAAGAACGCTGACGAAGAAAAGATGGCCATAAAAGAGCCCATCGATGGCCTTGAGGACCTCGGTGTCCGGGAAGCTGAAGGAGACCAGCCCCATGGTCAGCGCCTTGATGCTCAAGATGTCCACCTTGGAAAAATAACGCATCAGGATGCCGGTAAAGGCGATGCCGAAGATGAGAAACAGCGGGAAAAAATCGTTGGCCAGGGAAATGTAGCGGACCATCGGAATGAAGATGCGCCGCAGGGCAAGGTAGGCCACGGCAATCAGGAGCACCACCCCGGACAGATACACCACCGGCAAGCCGAACTGGAAAAAGGCGTCCACCGTCTCCAACAGCTTGATGGGCGCCGGCACCGGCTCGAGGAAGAACCGCAGGTGACGCGCCAGCACCACGGCAAAGGCGTAATGAAAGGCCAGGGCCCCGACCCAGAGGAAAATCTCCCACTGGTAGGTGATGCGTCCATCGGCCTTGGCTTTCATCCGCGTGTTGCGAAACAGCGAGCGGAACGCCACGATTTCCAGGAACATGCGCGCGATCACGCCACCGGTGGTCGACGGATTGTCGATGCGGTTGGGGCGGATCCAGGGCAGGGTGCGCTGCTGACCGCAGGTGGTGGGAATCCGAAATGGCACCGCTGATCGCGCCCATCCCATCACACGGCGGATGAAGCCGACGAGAAACACGGCCAGGGCCACGTAGGGAATCAGCACTCCGAAGAGCCACTGGAGGCCCACGGCTTCCGTTCCCACGTAGGCAATCAGAAACAGCACGATCACCGCCAGGAAGGAGTACATGTACTTGACATTCATCGAACCATCCCTCTTTACCTGAAAATGTTGATTAAAAAACTCATTGCGGCTCGGGGGTCGCCCCTTCCTCCGATTCGAGCGTCACGATTCCCGCGCGCTCGAACGCATGGTAGATCCGGTTCTTCTCCAGATCCACCTTGAGCTGAAACAGGGTTTCCCGACATTTCAGATAGATATCGAATCCAATGAGCAGCATCTCGTCGATGCGGCTCTCCAGGTCCAGCAGATCCGCATAGGCGCTGTCACCGGTCAATTCTTTTTTCAGGGTCTCGCGGATGATGGGCTTCAAGGCGAGGATGAAAACAGTGGCCTGGCCCGGTGAAAAGGCCTGGACGGCGCGAATCCGGATGATTGGATCCAGAGCCTCGGCCTGCGTTTGCGCATCGGCCCCCTCCAGCAAGGCGGTAAAGGCCGCTTTCAGGCCGCTGAAGGTGGTCTGCCCCACCGGGTTGGCGAAGGGATCTTTCTGGGATTTCAGGAAACGGGCGGTGTCTTCCGGATAGGTGGCGGCGACGAGTTCAAACCATTTTTTGACGATGGCGGACTGCTGCGCCGCCACGCGCTCAATCAGTTTCATCAGTTGCGGCTCCAGCCGGCCAAGTGCTTGTTGCGCAGATGTCCGAAGTAGACATTATTTCATGTTGAACTGGCATGTTAGGAGGAATCCCCAAGATTGGTTCGAGGTGCATTTTTTTAAACGACTTGTTCGATGGTGTCAAGGACAATTAGACATCCGGCGGGGGTTCAGCCGGGTTGGCCATACGCTTTTTTCCACGGATTATCAATCGTTTGCTGAACACCCACCAGCGCTTTATACAAAGCCCCCACCGCCAGCTCGGCACAGTGGAAATGATCTTCGGGCAGGGTCTCCAGGTAGGTCGCCACCGCCTCGGGGGTCACTTCCCAGGCCGCCAGCACCGGTTTCCCCTCGATCATCGCCACCACGGTGTTGGCACAGGCGTTGGTGTGCAGGCAGCCATCGGTTTCGTAGGCCGCGTGGGCGATGATCCCGTCACGGACCACGAGAAACATTTCGATGGTGTCGCCACACTCACCGGTGTTCTTGCCGTAACCATCCGGCTGAGAAAGCCTTTCCCGTTTGTCTGAGCGAAAGGCCATCTCGAGAAAATGCAGGGAGTGGGTCTGCCAAAAATCGCCGGGAGCTGAATCCATGAATCGTCTCCAAGGAAAAGTGATCCGCCATCGCCAAGGAACCGTCACGATAGAAGAGGCCCCATCGCTTGTCAATCATCCATTCGGCGTCCGCGCCGGGATTGAATGAACCCGGTCGCCAGCATCTTTTCGCGCAGGGTGTTGCGATGAATGCCGAGAATAGCGGCGGCCCGACCGCGGTTTCCCCCGGCCTGGGCCAACGCCCGGCGGATGAGCTGCCCCTCGAATTCCATCCGTTCCGCGCGGAGAGATTTGATGGGCGGCGCCCCCGGTTCGCAGATGATGGCATCGCGCAGGACCTGAAGGTCGTCGAAAGTCGAATCATCGCAGAGGGTGTGCAACCGCTCCACGCTGTTGCGCAACTCCCGAACGTTGCCCGGCCACCGGTAGTCGACCAGCAGGCGCCGGATCGCCCGGGAAATCGGCCTGGCGCAGAGCCCGGTACGATCGCACCACTCGGCGGTGAAGTAATCGGTGAGCAACGCCACGTCGGCGCCCCGCTCCCTCAACGGCGGGAGCCAAAGCGGCAGCACGTTGAGCCGGTAATATAGATCCAGGCGCAGGTCGCCGGCTTCCAGCATTTGCCCCGGATCGCGGTTGGTGGCGGCGATGAAGCGCACATCGGCCCGGGTGCGCCGGTCTCCGCCGAGACGCTGAAACTTCCTGTCCTGGAGAACCCGCAGCAGCTTGGCCTGCAAATCACGGCTCAGCGTATCGATGTCGTCGAGGAACAGCGTGCCGCCATCGGCGGCTTCCAAGCGGCCGCGGCGGTCCTGGTAGGCACCGGTGAAAGCCCCGCGACGATGGCCGAAGAGTTCGCTTTCCACCAGACCGGTTGGGGTATCGGCACCGTGGAAAATGATGAAAGGGCCCTGCCGGCGGGGACTGTAGTGATGAATCGCCCGGGCCGCCAACTCCTTTCCGGTCCCGGTCTCGCCCTGGATCAGAACATTGCTGTCACTGGTGGCCATCCGGCGGATGCGCGCGAAGACCCGCTGCATGACGGCGCTGCTTCCCACCATCTGGCCGCAGGTCGGCACCGGCGGGGTTCCGGCCTGCGGCGGCATCAAAGCGCGCCGCAGGATACGTTGGGCGTCGGGGGCATGGACGGGGACCACGGCGGTCGCCGTTGCTGAAGAAGCGGGGGACCCGCGGTCGCCGTTGAAAATCATCACCGCCCGCAGGTTCCGACGTTTCTCCAGCCTCAACGGGAGAAACAGCAGGGGGTCGGCCACCACGGCGCCGACGGGATTATGACACAAGAGATCCCTGGCGCCCTCCAGCGTCCCGGCATACAGGGCGGGACGAAGGCTCGGCAGAAGCGGCTTGACATGGCGGCGCAACCCCGCGTCGGCCACTGCCACGAGAATCCAAGGATCGTCTTTGACCATTGGTCCACCAGCGGCAGAATCAGTTCAACGAGCACCGCCGGTGGCGCACCGTGCCAAATTTTCCTTTCCACTAAAAGCGCAAGGAAGTTCCATCAGGCTTCGATGGTTGGCACAGAGGGGATGTTACCGGATGGAAATCCTAAGAGGCTTCGGCTTGTTCCATTGCCGGCCTGCTGGCGCCACCGGCCAAAACGCGACTAAATGAACACACAAGCAGTGGATAGTCAACCCCAAAGGACAGGCGTCAACCCGGGGCCAAAAGAAAACGACCAATCAGTCGGCGTTCTGATTGGTCGTTCCAAGGAGGAGAACAGATGATGGTGTTGGTTTTGTAAGTTTCAATAAGCAACATCCTTGCCAACCATCTCAAAAAACGCTATGCATTTATTAACCATCCGGAATCAATCAATAAAAATTTTTATATCGAGAATTCAACCCTACTTTACCCGTCAGGGTGGCGCCGTTTTTCCACTCTCTTGACCGTCGGAGGTTTATGATTCTGAACACTCCAGGAGGGCCAATCACCCTAAAAATCAGCATTCTTATATAAAATCAGATTATTACGGCGAAACCAGGTTGGTTCATTTTTTTGAACCGCCACCTGCCGAAATCCCGGCTCAATCCCTTTACCCCTTGATATCAAACGGAAAAATAGGCTTTCGGTCTCGTGAACCCTCGCCTTCCCGTCACCCCGATCGCCCTGGCGCTTGCCGTGTCGGTCATTGCCTTGCCACCGTCTTCAGGAGGCGCCGAACGGCAAAGGGGCAACCATGGCCCGGATGAATCCATCGGGCCCCCGCCGTCTCCAGCTTCCGCCACTGCCCAGCGATGGTTTCCAGGCTGTCCGCGAAGGGCGGCATATGGCGATTCGCCCCGAAAAAACGGCAACCGAAGGCCAGGTCTCCCACGGCGGCATGCCCCGAGGCGGTGAGCACGGTGAGGGAGCCGGCGGTGTGCCCCGGCGTATGCAGAACCCGTGCCTCGACGCCATACCCCCTCAGGTCCAGTTCGTGTTCCACGATGATCTCCGGAATCACGGGATCGAAGCGATAGAGGCTTGCGACCATCGGCGGGTGCCGTTGCCCGAAAGCGATCAACCGCCGGCTGAACTCCCCGGTACCGGGGGGCAGCACGATGCGCCCCGCTTTGAGCAGCGGCGCTTCGGCGGCATGAACGGCCACCGGGCAGCCACAGCGCTCTCGGATCGCCGCCAGGCTGCCCACGTGATCAAAGTGGACGTGGGTGACCACGATGAGGCGGATGTCCCCGGGCCCAATGCCCAGGCGTTTCAATCTGCGGAAAAAAGTGCCTTGACGGCCTCGGCACCCCGCATCCACCAGGACCCACCGGCGCGGGTGGCCCATGAGATAGCAGTTGGTGATGCCCAGGCGGATGCGGTGAACGGTTTCCGAAATCATGGTGCCTCCCTGTCATCATGGTTACAGTGGATAACCCGAAAATCGGGTTGATCCTAGCCCACGGACGGCCATTGGATCAAGGCCGAGGGCGGATCTGCTTGACAAGGGGCGCCGGCTGTTCAATGTTTCACAACGATTTCAGCGGGTAACTACCCTTTTTCACCCCGACCCCTCGACCGTTCCCCGGTCGGTGTCGGACAACCCCTACTCAACGCCCGGTTTCTTCGCAGCCCATCGTTATGGCCGCCGGTTCCTACGAAACCCGGGATTCCGGACGTTGAATCATGAGATCGGATCAGGAGGACCGATGACCGCCAGCGCCGAGACTTTCGAATTCAAGACCGAAGTCAAGCAACTGCTCAAACTGATCGTCAACTCGCTCTACTCCAACCGGGACATCTTTCTCAGAGAGCTGATTTCCAACGCCTCGGATGCCATCGACCGGTTGCGTTTCGCCGCCCAGACCCGGCCGGAACTGATCGACGATGACATCGGGTTCCGCATCCGCCTGATTCCCGACGGCATCCGCCAGACCTTGACCATCGCCGACAACGGCATCGGCATGACCCGTGAGGAGGTCATCGCCAATATCGGCACCATCGCCCAGAGCGGCACGGCCGCTTTCATGGAAGCCCTGGACCGGGCCAAGGCCCAGGCCGACGGACTGTCACCGGAGCTTATCGGTCAGTTCGGCGTCGGCTTCTACAGCGCGTTCATGGTGGCCGAAAAGGTGGAGCTGATCACCCGGGCCGCCGGCAGCGACACCGCGGTGCGCTGGGAATCCCATGGCGATGGCACCTATCTCATCGAGGAAGCCTCCCGCCCCGAACGCGGCACCACCATCACGTTGCACCTGCGCAAGCGGGAAAAGGACGAAAAGGATTACACCGACGCCTGGGTGATCCGGGATATCGTCAAGCGCCACTCGGATTTCATCTCCTATCCCATCGTGATGGACGTGGAGCGGGTCGAACCGATTCCCGAAGCCGAGCAGCTCAAGGACAAGGACGGCAAGCCCATGGGGGAAACCACCCGCAAGGTGGTACGTGAAGAGACGTTGAACTCCATGAAGGCCATCTGGGCCCGGCCCAAGGACGAGGTCACCGACGAAGAGCACAAACAGTTCTACCAGCACCTCACCCGGGACTGGAAGGACCCCCTGGAACGGCTGCACATGAAATTCGAGGGCGCCACCGAGTACACGGCCCTGCTGTATATTCCCTCCCAGGCGCCCTTCGACCTGTTTCATCCCGAGCGCCACCACGGCGTCCATCTCTACTGCAAACGCGTCTTCATCATGGAGGACTGCCAGGAGCTGCTGCCCGAGTACTTCGGCTTCGTGCGGGGGGTGGTGGACGCCCCGGACCTGAATCTCAACGTCTCCCGCGAGATCCTCCAGCACGATCCCCTGGTGCGCAACATCCGGCGCAACCTCGTCAAACGTCTCTTCGAGGTCCTCGGCAAGATGGAGCCGGCCAAATACGAAACGTTTTACAAGGAATTCGGCCAGATGCTCAAGATCGGCGTCCACACCGACCACGAGAACCGGACCAAGGTGGCCGAGCTGATCCGCTATCCTACCACCACCAGCAACGGCGAGTTGGTGTCGCTGAAAACCTACGTCGAGCACATGAAGCCGGATCAAAAAGAGATCTACTACATCACCGGCGACAACCTCGATGTCCTGCGCCACAGCCCCCACCTGGAGCAACTGAAGGAAAAGGGCTACGAGGTGCTGCTCATGGCCGATCCCATCGACGAATGGGTGGTACAGGCGTTGCCCGAGTACGACGGCAAAAAACTGGTGAGCGCCGAGAAGGGAGACCTGGCCCTGGATGACGCCGAGGCCGCCAAGTCCGAGGACTTCGATCCCCTCTTCGCCTTCCTGCGCACCCATTTGGAGGACAAGGTCAAGGAGGTGCGCCGCTCGACCCATCTCAAGGAATCGGTGGCTTGCCTCTCCGGGGACGCCCAGGATCTGTCGGCCTACATGGAAAAGATTCTCAAAGCCTCCGGCCAGCCGGTGCCCGAGGTCAAACGAGTGCTGGAACTGAACCTGGCGCATCCGGTGGTGACCGGGATCAAAACCCTGTATGACAAGGACCGCCAGGACGCGCGCCTCAAGGATTACGCCCGGCTGCTTTACGATCTGGCGCTGGTGGGGGAAGGCGGCAAACTGGAAAACCCGGCCTGGTTCTCCCAGAAGGTGGGGGCCCTGATGGCCGGCGCCCTGGAATCTCAAATCTGAGATGTGACCTCTCAAATGGATCGGATTCGACGGCGCTGCCGCCGAATCCGATCCCGGGGGTGCGATGATCCGCTGGATTCTGGGCCTTCTCGGCTTGCTTTACGTCATCAGCCCCGTTGATCTGCTCCCCGACACGATGGTCCTGCGCGGCTGGATCGACGATCTTTTCGTTCTCTACCTGCTCTACCGTTACTACCTCAAACCCTTTCTCGGCGCCCGCCAGAGTTTTCGCCGGAGCAGTCCCCGAGCCGACGACACCACCGGCACGGGGTCGCGGACCGACGCAAACGCCCAGGACCCCTATCGGGTGCTGGGCCTGTCCGCCGACGCCACGGCCGAGGAGATCCACCGGGCCTACCGCCAACTGGCCGCCAAGTATCATCCGGACAAGGTGGCGCACCTGGGCGAAGAGTTTCGCCGCCTCGCCGAACAGCGGTTCAAGGAAATCCAGGCCGCCTACCAGACGCTCAAGCAACGCCGCCGGCTCTGAGATGCCCCGCGTCTCAATGCGAAGCCGCCTCGGCGTCCAGGCCGGAACCGGCTTTCCGGCAAGCAGCCGCCAGACCCGCGGCGCGGTCGGAAAAAATCCAGTCCGTTCCCCGCCGGATCTCCCGATACAGTCCCTTCTCGCTGTTCACCATGCCGCAACCCACCTGCTGTCCCCAGTGCTGGTGCCGTTTCATCGTCTTGTTGCCCACCAGGAGGAAATGTCCGCAAACGCCACCGTAACCGCGGGCCAACGCCAGCCGGCTGGACGTCTTCACATCGGCCCAGGCGATGGGCAGCATTGCCCGGAGGGGGCTGAAACCGCAGTAGGCGAACATGCCCGGATCGAGGCTGAGCAGATGATATGCGTCCACCGGGCGCAAGGGGGCCAGGGTGGCCGCCAGAATCCCCATCTGGGTGTGAAACCGGCGGTAGGGCTCGGCCTTGATTTCGATCATCAGGTGCCGACGACCGCCGTAGCGCGCCACCACCTCGGCCAGAGTGGCCAGGGGCGGAAAAAACGACCGGGCCTCGGCCAAACGCAAATCGGCCAATCGGCGTGACACCCCGGCCATGCGGCCCAGGTCCGGATCGTGAAACACCACCGGTTGCAGATCGGCGGTCCACCGCAGGTCGAGTTCCAGCCCCCATACATTCGCCCGGTCGGCCCGGTCGAAGGCGGCCAGGGTGTTTTCAAAAACACGCCGGTTGTCGTATTCGCCCCGGTGGGAAACGATGCGCGCGGCGGCCAGGCGATCCGGGAGCGGCGGAGCAACGGCGCAAACGCGCACGTAGCGATCCGCCAAGCGCTGGAAGGCCGTTTCCATCCATTTTCTCACCGCTCGCCGCATTCCCCGGTCAGGGGGTGGCGTGCCGGCGCCGCGGTTGGTTTCCATGGTCAGGTCACCCACCGCCGGAACGATACCGGCTCAAGCCGGCTTCCGTCCCTGGCGAAACCCGAAAAGCAGATAAACGATGAAGCCGACGAAGGGAACGCCGGCCACCACCACCCAGAGGACCTTGCGGCCCGGAGAGCCGAACTCCTTCTGGATGCTGTCCACCAGCGCCCAGATCGTTGCGAAAAAAAACGGCACCACCAGAGCCAGAAAGGTCGAGAGGGTTTTCAGATCCATCCCACCGTTATCCTTATTATCCGCCGAGCTGGTCGGCGATGTTCAAGATGGTTTCGGCGTAGGGTTTGCTGTAGTTGTAGCGCAGAATGACCCGGTAGCGCTGGTCCCGGGCCATCCCGGGACGCCAGCGGTGGTGGCGCAGGTAATTTCCCACCGAGGCAATGGCATCGGTGTGGTTGAACAGGTCCACGCGACCGTCCCCATCGCCGTCCAGTGCCAAGCGGAGGGCGTTGCTCGGCATGAACTGACAGATGCCCATGGCCCCGGCGTAGGAGCCGGGGACGGTCAGCGGATCGATTCCCTCCCGGGCCGTAAACCGCAGAAAAGCCTTCAGCTCCTCGTAAGCCCAGGCGGACTTGGCGTCGGCCTTGGCGGCAAACCGGTCGGAGGAAATCCGACGCTCCGGGGGAATTTGCTCCCAGAACCGCTGGCGCACCGCCGGATCGGACAGCGCCGCCATGGTCGAAAGGGTGCTGAGGACCCGTCGGTTGCCGGTGTAGGTCCCCAGGCGGGTCTCCACGAGCAAAATCCCCGTGATCACCTCGGAAGGGACACCGTGGGCCGTCTCGGCCGCCGCCAGGGCGTCGCTGTGTCGCGCCATGTAGCGTCGGGCCCGTTCGATGGCTTCGGGGGCGGCAAACTGACCGTAGTTGAGCCGCCCTTCGCTGTGAACGAAAAACAGCGCCACCCCCTCGGTTTCGAAAACGCTCCCGGGATCATCGTAAAGGGCCTGGACCTGCTCGGCGGCAAACCCCTCGGCCACCAGGCGGGCGGACAAGCCGGAAAACGGGTTGTCCGCCGATGCCGGGGGCGGATTTATCCCCGTCAGGCTCAGGCAGAGGAGAAAACCGATGACCGTGGCTGTGGGACGAAAACGGATCATAACGACTCCAATGTGCCGGGAAATAAACCGGCCAGCAAGGTTCCTGTTGATTTTATCACCCACAAATTGGCATGCTAACGTCCTTGGTGTCAATTGAAGTCCACCTTCGACGGCGACGACTGCCCATGAGCCGAAAGACCGAAAAAACCGTTTACACTTGCCAGCAGTGCGGCCACACCAGTCCCAAGTGGCTGGGCCGCTGCCCGGAATGCGGCCAGTGGGACACCCTGGTGGAAGAGGTGGTGCCAACGGCGGCGGCCCGTCCAGGAATGCCCGTGGTCGAGGCTGCCGTTCCCGTGCCCATCGACACGGTGAGCGTCTCGGAGGAGTTTCGCCTCCCCACCGGCATCGGCGAGCTGGACCGGGTCCTGGGCGGCGGGGTGGTGCCCGGGGCCTTGGTACTCATCGGCGGGGATCCGGGTATCGGCAAGTCGACGTTGATGCTCCAGACCCTTCACGGGCTGGCTGCCGCCGGCCGGAAGGTGCTCTATGTCTCCGGCGAGGAATCGATCCGCCAGATCCGGCTCCGCAGCCAGCGGCTGGGGACCCTGGCCCCGGGGCTGCTGGTGGTCTCGGAAATCGATGTGGCCGCCGTTTTGGCCATGGTGGAAAAGCACCGGCCCGACGTACTGGTCATCGACTCGATCCAGACCATGTTCAGCACCGAACTCTCCTCGGCCCCGGGCAGCGTCAGCCAGGTGCGCGAGTCGGCCCTGCGCCTGATGCTGATGGCCAAGCGCTCCGGCACGCCGGTCTTTCTGGTGGGGCACGTCACCAAGGACGGCAGCCTGGCCGGACCGCGCCTGCTGGAGCACATGGTGGACACGGTGCTGTATTTCGAGGGCGACGGCAACCATGTCTACCGGATCCTGCGGGCGGTGAAAAACCGTTTCGGCTCCACCAACGAGATCGGGGTTTTCGAAATGAACACCCGGGGCCTAATTGAAGTGGCCAATCCCTCGGCGGTGTTCCTGGCCGAGAGGCCCGAGGCGGCCCCCGGGTCGGTGGTCACCGCCGCCATGGAAGGCACCCGCCCGATCCTGGTGGAAATCCAGGCCCTGGCCACCGGCACCCCTTTGGGCACCCCGCGACGCACCGTGCTGGGCCTGGACCGCAACCGGGTGGCCCTGCTCACTGCGGTGCTGGAAAAAAAAATCGGCCTGCCCCTCATGGGCCACGATGTTTTTCTCAACGTGGCCGGCGGCGTCCGCATAGACGAACCGGCCGTGGACCTGGCCGTAATCTCGGCGGTGGCCTCCAGCTTTCTGGACAAACCGGTGATCGGACAAACCGTGGTGCTGGGGGAAGTGGGGCTCACGGGCGAGGTGCGCGCAGTGAGCCAACTGCAGCTACGCCTGCTCGAGGCGGCCAAGATGGGCTTTACCCGCTGCATTGTGCCCGCCGGCAGTCGGCGCCGGATCGAGGCGCCCAAAGGCATTACCATCCAGGCAGTGCGTCAGGTGGCCGAGGCCATGGAGGTACTCTTCTGACGGTGCAGTGGCGACTCATCCCATTCATTTTCATTGACTTTTTAGATAGTTGAGGCTATGACACGACCCACTTCAGGCGGCAATCGCTGGGCGGACCACTACACCCGCAAGGCCAAGCAGGACGGCTACGCGGCTCGCTCGGTGTACAAATTGGAGGAAATCCAGGCCCGCCACCGGATTCTTCGGCCGGGTGACCGAGTCCTGGACCTGGGTTGCGCCCCGGGAAGCTGGCTCGTGTTCGCCGCCCGGATCGTCGGCCCCCAAGGCAGGGTGGTGGGCCTCGACCTGAAGCCGGTGACCATCGCCTTGCCGGCCCAGGTATGCACTCTGGTGGCGGACTTGCGGGATTCCGAATCGGTGGGAGAAGAAATCGGAGCGGACGGTTTCGACGTCGTTCTGAGCGACATGGCCCCTTCCACCACCGGCAACCGCACCACCGACGCAGCCCGATCCTTCGATTTGGCCATGTCGGCCCTGGAGGTGGCCCGCACCCGGCTCAGATCCGGCGGCGGCTTCGTGTGCAAAATTTTCCAGGGACCGGATGCCAAACTTTTCGAGGCGGCCGTGCGCCGGCTTTTCCCGGAAACACGTCTTTTCAAACCGCAGAGCAGTCGCAAGGCCAGCAGGGAAATTTTCGTCATCGGCAAAGGGAAACGACAGGAGGAATGATTCATGTCCGGACATAACAAGTGGTCGACCATCAAACATAAGAAGGCCGCCACGGACGCCAAGCGCGGCAAAATTTTCACCAAACTGATCAAGGAAATCACCGTGGCGGCGCGCATGGGCGGCGGCGATCCCAACGCCAATCCGCGCCTGCGGCTGGCCTTGATCAACGCTCGAACCGAAAACATGCCCAAGGAAAACGTCGAGCGGGCCATCAAAAAGGGCACCGGCGAACTGGAGGGGGTCAGCTACGAAGAGGTGACCTACGAGGGGTACGGACCCGGCGGAGCCGCGGTGATGGTGGAATCGCTCACCGACAACAAGAACCGCACCGTCGCCGAGGTGCGCCACTGCTTCACCAAGTGCGGCGGCAACCTCGCGGCGGCGGGAGGGGTCGCCTATCTTTTTGAAAAGAAGGGCGATATCACCGTATCCAAATCAGAAGCGGACGAGGACCGCCTCATGGAGATCGCCCTGGAGGCCGGCGCCGAGGACGTGCGCGACGAGGACGACACCTGGGAGGTGATCTGCGCCCCGGCCGACTTCGAGACAGTGCGCGGTGCCATTGAAGCGGCGGGAATCGATATCGCTGAAGCCGAGGTCACCATGCTGCCGGCCAGCTACACGGCCCTGGAGGGCAAGGAAGCTGAGCAGATGGTGCGGCTGATGGACATGCTCGAAGACAACGATGACGTTCAGAAGGTGTACACCAACGCCGATATCCCCGATGAGATGGTGGGGTAATCGGTTTCACACGCCGGGTTGTCGGACCAGTTCGCCCTTTCCGACAACCCGCCGTTTCCGCCCCGGCCCATCATCGCCTCAGCCCACCAGTCCGTGGCGCTCGCGCATGAAGGCGTAGACCAGAGCCGACACCTCGCGGATGACATCGCCGCGATCCCGCATCCAGCCGCCGTAGTCCTTGGCTCGGCGGTCCTTCTGGACGATGCCGATGAACGTATAGCGATGGGTGGCGCCCTGGGCGTCCCTGGCCGCCACGATCCCCATGTCGCCGCAGAGGTGGGCGGTGGAGCCGCTCTTGTGGTAGAGGTCGACGCTGGCCGGCACGACATCCACCCCGTCCTGGATCCGGTTGGGGCTGGGCAACCCCATATAATGCGCTATCTCCTTGATGAAGGGCAACCGGTCCTTGCACATGGCGAACAGGAACCGGCTGTAATCGTGGGCCGATGCCTGGTTGAGATAGGTCCTGCCGTTGCTGGGAATGAACTCGACGATGGCGGTCTGCCGGAAAATCCCGCCCGCGTGGCGCTTCAACACCCGCTCCACCTCGAGCGGCCGCTCCCTGGCGGGGCGCTCGGCGCCGACGCGATGGATGAAAAAATTCGAGGCCGGGTTGTCACTATGCCGGATCATCGCCTCCAGCTTCGCCCGGATTTGATTGTCGTAGGGGTACTTGCCGCTGTCCTCCAGGTGGCGGAAGAAATAAGCCTGGGCCAGGAACGGCTTGATCATGCTGGCGGCCTGTAGCGGCTTGTCCTCGTTGATGGACACCAGCTTGCTGCCGGTGGTGAAATCATAGACCGACCAGGCAGTGCGTTCGTCGGGAGGGATCCGGCCCGCCCGGCGAAGCTTCTGGATATGGGCGTTGACCTGCCGCCCCAGCGTCGGCTGCCCCGCCACCGCCTCGGGCACCCACAGCCCGCCCCCGATCCCGGCCGCGGCCCCGCCGGCCAGCAGACGCAGGAACATCCTCCGACTCAGCAGTTCTCGCGCGTGTGCATGTGACATAAAGCGTTGACCCCGTTGCCTGTGGAATCCTCCGCATCGCCGCCCACCGGCCACAATCCGGTCGGGCATCACGCTAGGGCAGGATTAGAACATCGGCGGGGACGCCGCGGGCCAGGAACCGGCAACTTACCGAAAGATCGCGATCATGCGCTCCACGGCGGTGTGAGCCGGTCGCCGGATCTCCTCGGGGACTGTCACCCGTCCATCCATCCGCTCCAGGCAGCCGAGCACATCAGCCAATGAAATCAACTTCATGTCCGGACAGACGAGTTTTTCCGAGGCCGCATAAAAGCGCTTGCCCGGATTCTCCTTGGCCAAAGTGTGCAGCAGGCCGATTTCGGTGCCGATGATGAATTCGATTTTATCGGATGCCTTGGCATAGCGCAGCATCCCCGAGGTGCTCAGGGCCGCGTCGGCCAAGGCCACCACCTCGGGCCGACATTCGGGATGGGCCAAAAAAACCGCCCCGGGGTGCGCCCGGCGCGCGTCGGTCACCTCCTGAACGGTGAGCCGGTCGTGGTAGGGACAACAGCCCGACCATGGGATGATCTGCTTGGTGGTCCGCGCCGCCGTGTTCAGGGCCAGGTTGCGGTCCGGTCCCATCAGAAGTCGGTCCGCATCGAGACTCTCCACCACTTCCAGGGCGTTGGCCGAGGTGCAGCAGATCGTCGACAGGGCCTTCACCGCGGCGGTGGAATTGACGTAGGTCACCACCGGGATATCCCCCAGTTCCGCCTTTCGGGCGGTGAGGGCCTCCGGGGTGATCATGTCGGCCATGGGGCACCCGGCTTCGGGACGCGGCATCAGCACCGTTTTTTGCGGCGAGAGGATGGCCGCCGTTTCCGCCATGAAACGGACCCCGCAAAACACGATGGTCTCGGCGTCGGTTGCGGCGGCCCGCCGGCTCAGTTCGAGGGAATCACCGCAGAGGTCGGCCAGGTCCTGGATCTCGGCGGGCTGGTAGTTGTGCGCCAGGATGATGGCGCGGCGCTGACGCTTCAGGGCTTCAATTTGTTTGATCATGGGTCCATCTGAACGATTTCGACCCCCTGGGGGATTTCAAACCGGAACAGGGCGTCGTCTAAGTGGTCGTGAAATATCACATCATTGAGTACGATGCGGGTCTGGTCGCCGTAGGCGTTGAAAGTGGTCACCGCCTCGATGGTGTCGTCGGCGGCGGTGATTTCCAGTTCCACCCGCATCAGGTCCGGCTGCGGGTGGCGCGGCACCAGGGTCAGGCGATGGACGGTCTCCGAGCTTTCCGGATTCAAGGATACATCGAACTGCCGCCGCAACTGGCCGATGTCGGCCAGAAATCCCGCGCCTTTACCGTCACCGAAGAAGGACGGCGCCGCGCCGATCATCACCTGGCGGTCCAGGGGCCGGTAGATCCACAACTTTTCCCCGTCGGTGACGATGGTCTGGGGCTCGGGAGCGGTGTACACCCAGCGCATCTGCCCCGGCCGCCGGATCCAGAGTTGTCCCTCGGCAGTGTCGGTGATGTCCATGGCCTGGAGGGTCGAGACCTGGGCGAAGCGGGCCTCCAGCCCGGCGGCGCCATAGCGCGCCTCCAGCCCGGCAAGAATCGCCTCGACCCCCGGAACCTCTCCGGCGGCTCCACCGGCCGTTCCCATCAGCATCAGCAGCACCAACACCCAACGAAACATCGTCCATTTCTCCTTCGCATGACCGATCTCTACCGCTTCTACGGCATCGCGGTCCCTTTGTAAACCGCCGTTTCCCGGCCCACCGCCGGCGGCCTGGATGAGGGTTTTAAAGAAACCGCGCCAGCTTGTACTTCAGTTGCGCCTCGTCCATGCCGCCGGGCATGTTGGCCACGGGCCGACCGTTGTCGAAGACGTAGATGTAGGGGACGGCGCGGATGTCATAGCGGTCCGAGACCTGTTGGGCCTTGTCCACGTTGATCTTGGCGATGCGCAGCCGCCCCCGGGCTTCGCCGGCCAGGCGCTCGATGATCGGTGCGGTTTTGACGCAGGTCGGGCACCACGGTGCCCAGAAAAAAGCCAGCACCGGCAGGGGCGAGTGGATCACTTCGGCTTCGAAGTTGGCATCGTTGACCAGTTTCGGTCGGCCGTTGCCCAACACCCGAGTGTCGATTTGGCCACCGCAACGGCCGCAGCGGGCCGGCACCCCGATTTTGGCCGCCGGGATCCGGTTGCGGGTACCGCAGTCGCCGCAGCGCAACGTATAGTTGTCCGTGGAAGTCATTGGCGATTTTTTCCTTCTTCGTTCAGGATGAAAGGTTTCAACGGTCAGCCCCCCACCGGTTGCCACCGGATGAATCAACGGGCGTCGGATTCCAAGGGCTGCGTCCCACAACAATAATCCTTTCAAGACGATTGACCATCGTAGAGCTTCAATTTCTGGTGCAACGTCTTGCGCGTGATGCCCAGGCGCCGGGCCGCTTCGCTCTTGTTCCCCCCCGTGGCCTCCAGGGTGCGCAGAATCGCCTGGCGCTCCAGCTCGGAAAGCGGGCCGTCGGGCAACGGGACCGTCTCCGGCGACGGTCCGGTGGGCTCCTGAAAATCGGCTTCGTGGAGGTAGGCTCCCCGGGCCAGCACCACGGCCCGCTCCACGGCGTTGGCCAGCTCCCGCACGTTCCCGGGCCAGCCGTGCCGGACCAGCCGATCCATGGCCCCGGGGGTGAAGCCCTGAATCGGCTTCCGGTTCTTTTCGGCGAAATGCTTCAGGAAATGGGACGCCAGAAGCGGGATGTCCACCGTTCGCTCCCGTAACGGAGGGAGGTGAAGGCCCACCACGTTGAGCCGATAGTACAGGTCCTGGCGGAATGAGCCATCGCCGATCATTTTGCCCAGGTCTCGGTTGGTGGCGGCGATGATGCGCACGTCCACCGCCACGGACTCCTCGCCGCCCACCCGCACCACTTCCCGTTCCTGGATCGCCCGCAGCAACTTGACCTGCATGGTCAGCGGCATCTCGCCCACCTCGTCGAGAAACAGACTGCCGCCGTGGGCCTGGACGATGCGCCCTTCCTTGCGGCGGTCGGCACCGGTGAAGGCCCCCTTCTCGTGGCCGAAGAGTTCGGATTCCAGCAGGGTTTCGGTGATGGCGGCGCAGTTGATTTTCACCAGGGGGCCGTGGCGACGGAGACTGTTCTCGTGAACAGCGGCGGCGATGAGCTCCTTGCCGGTGCCGCTTTCCCCGGTGATGAGCACCGTGGCTTCGGTGGGGGCGACCTGCGCCACCGTTTCCAGCAGTCTGTTCATCGCCGGACTGTGGCCGATGATGTGGCCGCGGTTCAAATCCCGGCCCAAGTCGGCCTTGAGCTGTCGATTCTCCGCCTGCAAGCGCAAATGTTCCATGGCCCGCTGCACGGTGAGCCGCAGCTTGTCGAAATCCAGCGGTTTGGTGAGGTAATCATAGGCCCCCTTGCGGATCGCCTCCACGGCGGTTTCCACCGAGGCGTAGGCGGTCATCAGCACCACGGAAATGGCCGGGTTGATGGTCTTGATGCGTTCCAGGGCCTCGATGCCGGACATCTCGATCATGCGCACGTCCATCAGAATCAGGTCGAAGGCCTGTCGCCGCACCGCTTCCACGGCCCGGCCACCATCGTCGGCCTCAACAACCGAGTATCCCCAACTGGCGAGGAGCGTGGCCAGCATGGTGCGGTGGGCGGTATCGTCGTCGACCACCAGAATGTTAGCCGCGGCGGTCATGGTCCCCTCCCAACGGTGAAAAAGGCAGCCGGAGGCGCACGGTGGTGCCGGCGCCGGGCCGGCTGTCGAAGGTTACCGTGCCGCCATGGGCCTCGATGATGTTGTGTACGATGGCCAACCCAAGCCCCGTGCCGGTGGACTTGGTGGTGAAATAGGGGTCGAACACCTGGCTCAGATCTTCGGCGCCGATGCCGGGGCCGGTGTCGACCACTTGGATTTCGATGCCGTTTTCAACCGTTTTCACAAGAACTTGCAGCCGCCCCCCCTCACCCATGGCTTCGATGGCGTTGATGAGCAGGTTCAACAGCACCTGGTGCATCCGTTCGGGGTCCATGGGCACCGGGGCCGCATCGTCGGACGGCACCACCTCCAGCTTGACCCCGGCCTCGGCCGCCCGGGGGCGTACCACCGCCACGGCCCCCTCAATCACCGAACGCACCGGCAGGGGCGTGGGAGAAACGGTCACCGGCCGGGACAACTCGAGCAGTTGACCCACCACCCGATTGAGCCGATCCACCTCACCGATCATGATGGTGGCGATCTTCTCGTCCTCGGGTCGCCCGGGGGAGCGTTGCCGGAAGTAGGTGGCAAACCCCTTGAGGCTGCTCAGGGGGTTGCGGATCTCATGGGCCACCCCGCCGGCCAGGCTACCGATGGCCGCCAGGCGCTCGGAGCGCTTCACCGCCGCCTCCAGGGCCCGCACCTCGCTCAGGTCCTTCAAGAGAAGCATCTTTCCCGCATCGGCACCTTCAGCATCGGCGATCCAGGCGGCATTGACCACCAGAGGAAGATCACCGCCGCCCGTGGGGCAGGAGACTTCGGTTTCCAGCCGGCTTTGAAGCGGCCCCAGACGGTCGGCCAAGGCGGCCAGGGGCGCTGGCAACGTCTCCGCGGCGGGATGGCCGACCATCCCCGAGGCCGGCTGTTTCAGAAGATCACAGGCCGCCGGGTTGACCGCGGCCACCACCCCGTGGCGGTCCAGCGCCACAAGTCCCACCGGCAGACTTTCCACCAGTCTCTCGGAGAAGGCTCGAATGCGACGCAACGAGGTGCGTGCGGCCCGATAGCCTTCCAGGCGCACCAGGCCGGCGAAACCCGCCGCGGCCGCCACCAGCAGGATCACCGCCATGCCCGCCGCGTGCCGGGTATTGGCCCATCGGGCGGCCTCCACGGCGCTCATGTCCAGACCGACGAAAATCACCAGCCGCTCGGGCGACGGCGGTTCGCCGTGGGGCCAGTTCTGTTCCAGCCAGCGGCGCATCATCTGCGGTCCATGGCGCATGGGCCCGGGATGACGTCCCGAGGGTTCCGGAGCGCCGGCGATGCCGGGCATGAACTTGCGATACACCTCGAAAACCCGCCGCCCCTCGGCATCGCTCACCATGCGCCACGCCTCGGCGCCGCCGGCGGCCACGGCAACCAGGTCCAGGTCCGCGCCGTGCCGGGTGCCCACCCGGTCCGCATCGTTGTGAGCGATGATGCGGCCCTGGTCATCGGTGACCAGGAGGTAAACGATGTCCTCCTGCTGGGCCGTCTCGGCCAGCAGCCGCTGTAGACGGAAGACCCCCGAGGCCATGTGCGCCATCCCGGTGCGGGTGCCGGCCTCGAAGCTGCGGATCAGGGCGGCCCCCTTCTCCAGCAGCAGTTGAATGCTCTGATCCTTCTGGCGGCCGATGTCCATGAAGGTCATCAGGGCCACGACAGGCAGGAGAATCAGCAGAAACCCTCCGGCGGCCCAGAGCCTGCCCGGCGCCGGGAGCTTGGCGTCTGTATCGGTGTGCATATCGGCGTCAAAGCGTTGCAAGTCGGATGCCATCTCCTTCAGGATCAAAAAACCGCCGTTGGTGCGGCCGCGGGTTCTCGCCCGGGTTAAACCGGGTAAAAAATAAACACCCTGGCGCAAGAAGCCACGCTTGCCCGGGTCATTCGGTAACATTTCCGGCTTGCTGCGGGTTACGCCTCACCGGAAGCCACCGGTTTGACGGCGATGTGCAGGGCCATGGTACCGAACATGAAGGTTTGCCAGCGAACCTGGACAAATCCAGCCCGGACCAGGGAGGCGGCCAGGGCTTCCGGTGCCAGGAAGGTCCGGGTCGACTCGGGCAGGTAGGTGTAGGCGCCGCGATCGCCCCCCACCCACTGGCCCATCAGTGGAATGATGCGTTTGAAGTGAAAGCGGATCAGGGGCGCCAGCGGTCCCCGGGGCGGCGTGGTGTCCAGGCACACCAGGCGCCCTCCGGGCTTGAGGACCCGGAACTGCTCGGCGAAGAGGCGGTCCGGGGCGGTGACGTTGCGCACCAGATAGCCGGAAACCACCGCATCGAAGCGGGCCGCGGCGAAAGGCAGGGTCAAGGCATCCGCCGCGCACCAGGACATCCGGTGTCCTCCGGGAGACCGGCGGCCCACCGCCATCATCTCCGGCGTGAAATCGGCCGCCACCACATCCAGACGGGGAAACCGCGCCCTGGCGGCCAGGGCGATGCCACCGGTGCCGGCGCCGATGTCCAGCAGCCGGCCTTCCGGCGGCGGGGCGGCCAGCGCCACCACCCGGCGGCGCCATCGCCGGTCGCGCCCCAGGGTCATGATGGCATTCATCAGATCGTAGCGCCCGGCAATACGACCGAACATGGCGCGCACGAAGCGTGCCTTTTCCTCCGACGGGGGCAAATCAAGATGTTGATGGATTGGGGGCAACGGTTGGCTCCGGTGTTTAAAGTTTGAAATCGAAAATGCGATTGATCGCTCCGATCCGTCCAACCGGTCGGATGTTTCCAGGCGCCGTCATCCCCCGTGCCGCACTCTTCCCACACCCCCGGCACCCTTGATTCTTGTTGGGGCCTCTGTTATGCACCCGGCGATATCAGTGCGCCTTTGGTGCCATCATTCCCCTTGCGAAGGGACATCGCTGATGCTCATCACCGAGATTCTGGCCCGCAACGCCCGCCTCTACGGCGCCGAAACCGCCCTGGTGGAACGGGACCCGGGGGCGGGCCGGCGCCTGGAAATCACCTGGCGCCAGTTTGACGACCAGGCCAATCGTCTGGCCCAAGCCCTGCGTGACCGCGGTGTGGTCAAGGGTGACCGGGTGGTCCATCTGATGACCAACTGCCTGGAATGGCTGCCGATCTATTTCGGCATCCTCCGCACCGGGGCCTGGGCCGTGCCGCTGAACTTTCGTTTCGTGGCCGCCACCATCGCCCGCTGCGTCGCCACCGCCGAGGCCAAAGCCCTCATCTTCGGTCCGGAGTTTATCCAACGCATCGAAGAAGTCAAAGCCTCTCTTGACGAAACGGTAGAAACCTACATCTTCGTCGGTCCCGGGGCGCTGCGGCCTTCCTGGGCCCTGGACTACCTTGCCTTGCAGGACCGGTATCCGGCCACCGACCCGGCGGTGGACCTGTCCATCATCGACGACGCGGCCCTCTACTTCACCTCCGGCACCACCGGCACGCCCAAGGCGGTGCGCCTGACCCACCGCAACCTCGAAGCAGCCTGCTACCTGGAAAACGCCCACCACCGCCAGAGCCACCAGGACAACTTCCTGTGCATTCCGCCCCTGTATCACACCGGCGCCAAGATGCACTGGTTCGGCAACTTCATCGTGGGCGCGCGCAGCGTGATCCTCAAGGGCATCGAGCCGCGCTGGATCCTGGAGGCCATCAGCGAGGAAGCGGTCACCGTGGTCTGGCTGCTGGTCCCCTGGGCCCTGGACATCCTGTTTGCCATCGAAAGCGGGGAGGTCAAACTGTCACAATTCCGCCTGGACCAATGGCGCCTGATGCACATCGGCGCCCAGCCGGTGCCGCCCAGCCTAATCCGGGAATGGCGCCGAATGTTTCCCCATCACCAGTACGACACCAACTACGGCTTAACGGAAAGCACCGGCCCCGGCTGCGTGCACCTGGGCATGGAGAACGGGCACAAGGTAGGGGCCATCGGCCGGCCCGGGTTCGACTGGGAGTTTGCCATCGTGGACGAAAAACATCGCCCGGTAACTCCCGGAACCCCCGGCGAGCTCATCGTTCGCGGTCCTGGCGTGATGAAGGAATACTACCGCAACCCCGAGGCCACCGCCGAAGTCCTGGTGAACGGGTGGCTGCACACCGGGGATGTGGCGCGCCTGGACGAAGACGGCTTCATCTGGCTGGTGGACCGCAAGAAAGACATCATCATCACCGGCGGAGAGAACATCTTCCCGGTGGAGATCGAGGATTTTCTCCAGAATCATCCCGCCGTGGCCGACGTGGCGGTGATCGGCCTGCCCAGCTTGCGCCTGGGCGAAATCGCCACGGCGGTGGTCAAGGTCAAACCGGGTCACAGCGTCAGCGCCGAGGCCCTGGCCGAATTCTGCCAGCCCTTGGCCCGCTTCAAACGACCGCGGCGGTACATCTTCGCCGACGTGCCGCGCAATCCCACCGGCAAGATCGAAAAGCCCGAACTGCGCAAGCGCTACGGCGGCAAGAGCGCCAGTTTCAAACTGGACGATTGAGACGTTCCGGAGCGACGGACGTAAAAAGGCCCGCTCACCTCATGATGAGCGGGCCTCTTTAATTTCAACGGCCGGAATTATTTCTTCTCTTCCTTGACCTCTTCGAAGTCGGCGTCCACCACGTCGTCGGCGCCGCTCTGGCCGGTCTGTCCACCGGAAGCGCCGGCATCGTCCGCCCCGCCTCCAGCCCCTGCGCCGCTTGAAGCCTGCTGATACATCGCTTCGGCCAGCTTGTGGGATGCCTGGGTCAATTCGTCGCTCAGCCGACGGATCTCTTCGGCGTTGTCGCTTTCCATGGCCTTCTTGAGCGGACCGATGGCGGCCTCCACCTTGTTGCGGGTCTCGGCATCCACCTTGTCACCCAGGTCCTTGAGGGATTTCTCCGTGCTGTAAATCAAGGCGTCGGCATGGTTGCGGGCCTCCACCAGGTCTTTTTTCTTCTTGTCCTCGTCGGCATGGGACTCGGCCTCACGGATCAACCGATCGATCTCTTCCTTGCTCAAGCCGGAAGAAGCCGTAATCTTGATCGACTGCTCCTTGCTGGTGGCCAGGTCCTTGGCTGAAACGCTTACAATGCCGTTGGCGTCGATGTCGAAGGTTACCTCGATCTGGGGCACGCCCCGGGGTGCCGGCGGAATTCCCACCAACTCGAAACGGCCCAGGGTCTTGTTGTCCCCCGCCATCTCCCGCTCGCCCTGGAGCACGTGGATCGATACCGCCGGCTGGTTGTCGGCGGCGGTGGAAAAAATCTGGCTCTTGCGCGTCGGGATGGTGGTGTTCTTCTCGATCAGTCGCGTCATCACGCCGCCCAGGGTCTCGATGCCCAGGCTCAACGGGGTGACGTCCAGCAGCAGGACATCCTTGACATCGCCCTTGAGCACGCCGCCCTGGATGGCCGCGCCCATGGCCACCACCTCGTCCGGGTTCACCGAACGGTTGGGGGTCTTGCCGAACAGATTCTTGACCCGCTCCTGCACCGCCGGCATACGGGTCATGCCGCCCACCAGGATCACCTCGGCAACCTCGCTGGCGCTGAGGCCGGCGTCCTTGAGGGCCATGCGGCACGGGCCTTCCAGCTTGTTGAGGAGATCGGCGCACAGACCCTCGAGCTTGGCCCGACTCATCTTGACGTTCAGATGCTTGGGGCCGGAAGCGTCCGCGGTGATGAAGGGAAGGTTCACGTCCGTCTCCATGGAGCTGGAAAGCTCCATTTTGGCCTTTTCAGCCGCTTCCTTGAGCCGCTGGAGCGCCATCTTGTCCCGCCGCAGATCGATGCCCTGGTCCTTTTTAAACTCGTCGGCCAGGTAATCCACCAGCAGCAGGTCGAAGTCTTCGCCGCCCAGATGGGTATCCCCGTTGGTGGACTTAACCTCGAAAACCCCTTCTCCGATTTCCAGGATGGAGATGTCGAAGGTGCCGCCGCCAAGATCGAAGACGGCAATCTTCTCCTCCTTGCGCTTGTCGAGACCGTAGGCCAGGGAGGCGGCCGTGGGCTCGTTGATGATCCGCAGGACGTTGAGACCGGCGATCTTGCCCGCGTCCTTGGTCGCCTGACGCTGGCTGTCGTTGAAGTAGGCCGGCACGGTGATCACGGCATCGGTCACCGGTTCGCCCAGGTAGTCCTCGGCGTACTTCTTGATGTAGGCCAGCACGAAGGAGCTGATTTCCGCCGGACTGTGCGTCTTGCCGCGCAGGTTGATGCGTACGTCCCCGTTGGACGCCTCCTCGATTTTGAACGGTAGAATCTTGACGTCACTCTGAACCTCGGGCGAGGAAAACTTGCGGCCGATCAGCCGTTTGACCCCGAAAACGGTGTTTTCCGGGTTGGTGATCGCCTGGCGCTTGGCGATCTGCCCCACGAGGCGCTCACCGCTTTCGGTGACGGCCACGATGGACGGTGTGGTGCGGCCGCCGTCCGGGTTGGTGATCACCTTGGCCTCCTTGCCCTCCATGACGGCCACGCAGCTGTTGGTCGTGCCCAGGTCGATTCCGATGACTTTCCCCATTTCTTCCTCCTTGAACAATATGCTGAAATCCGGTGGAACGACTTTTACGATTGGGCTTCGGTCGCATCCGCGCCCGGAGAGGTCTCACCGTCCTTGGCGCCCGCCTTTGCCACAACCACCATCGCGGGCCGCAGCAGGCGGTCGTGGATGGTATATCCTTTCTGCATCTGCCGGAGAACGACATTCTCCGGCACTTCATCACTTAATTCCTGCATCATGGCCTGGTGATACGCCGGGTCGAAGACTTCCCCCTCGGCTTCGATGGCCGACACCCCGAAGCGCTCCAGGAGCTTGTGAATCTGTTTGAGGGTCAAATCCAGCCCTTCCCGCAGCCCCTTCTCGTTTTGCGCCTCGGCCGGCACCGCCAGAGCCCGCTCCAGGTTGTCGATGATGGGCAGCAGCTCTTTTAGCAGCGTTTCATTGGCGAACTTGCGGTACTCCTGGCTCTCACGGATGGCGCGTTTCTTGAAATTCTCAAACTCCGCGCTGACGCGCAGCAATCGGTCGTAGTTGTCCCGGGCTTCGTTTCGAGCCGTCTCCAGCAAGGCGCCGAGATCTTCGGCGGCCGCGCCGGTCTTGCCCGGAGCGCCGTTTTCCGGAGATGGCGGCGCAGAAGAAACGTTTTCGTCCACCGAACCATCGTTATTTTTCAATCCGGATGCGGTGTTGTTTTTTGGCTCTGTCGTATCTTTACCCATCGCTCCAACATCTCTTCCAGTTTTTTAGAATAATAAGGGTTGCGGTGCAAACAATCGCTCAGACGATAATACCCGTTGCCTTGATGTCAAGCGAATGGCATCCACTTAATCGACTTAAAACATTTCGAAAGTCGCCGCTTTGCACCGCGTTGGCAAGGGTCGCAATCACCGGGCGCAAGTTCATCGTCCCCCGGAGCGACCAGGGTTTGCCATTCGGCATCGGTTTTGCTAATAGGGGCCGCATTGACCGGCGCGGGAGGTGGCGCGTGCAAAAACGGAATTGGGTGGGCAAAGCGGGTCGACGATGATGAAAGAAGGTGGTTGTGCACCCCCTTCCGAACCGTTTCCGGATTGCGGTGGGCGCAAGCATGACCGGGATCGATCCACGACACAGACCGCATTACTTATCGCTGCTTCCTTCCGGACCTGACGAGGTTCGTAACCGTCTGTTGCGCGGCGACCGGCCAGTGCAACCCGTGCAATCCGGCGTCGGCCCTCGAGGGGGGATTCAGCCCCGCATGAAGCGGATTTCGGGATGAGGGCACCGCTAACTCCCCGCCTAGCACAACCGGGGGTAATATAGACCAACCGATTGAATTTGCAAGGCCAAAAAGGAAAACGGCATGAAACGCGAACACATCTTCGCCGGCCTCCTGGCGCTGGCGCTGCTGACCACCGGATGCGCCGCCCTGGTGGTGGGGGCCGGCACCGGCGCCGGAGTCTACAGCTATGTTGAAGGGGAACTGCGGCGGACCTATGCCGCAGACGCCACCGTGGCCCTGGACGCGACCCATCAGGCCCTGGAACATCTGAAAATCCGGATCGAATCGGAAACTTCCGACGGCATCACGACGCTGATCAAAGCCAAGCGTCCCGACGGCTCCCCGGTGACCGTCAAGGTGAGCCTGGTGTCTCCCAGGGTCACCGAAATCGGCGTCCGCTCGGGCTTTGTGGGCCTGTGGGACAAAAATGTCTCCGAACTGATTCATGCCACTATTGCCCAACGACTCCTCTGAAGACCGCGCCATCGACGCCTTTCTGGCAGCGGTCGATGACAGCCTGGCGCGTCACCGTCTCGTGGCCCGGGGCGACCGGGTGCTGGTGGCGGTATCCGGCGGCCCGGACTCCGTGGCACTGCTGGTGGCGTTGCACCGCTTGGCCGCGGTTCACGCCATCACCCTGGTGGTGGCCCATCTGCACCACGGCCTGCGGGGGACGGCGGCCGATGCGGACGTCCGCCGCGTTGAGGTTTTGGCCGCTCGCCTGCATTGCCCCGTGATCGTTCACCGGGTGGACACCGCCGCCGAGGCCCGGCAATGCCGCCTATCCGTGGAGGCCGCCGGCCGCCGCCTGCGCTACGCCTTTTTGCGAAAGACCGCCACCGTTCACGGTTGTCACAAAATCGCCCTGGGTCACCAGCGCAACGACAACGCCGAACTGGTCTTGATGAACCTGATCCGCGGCACCGGTCCCTTGGGTCTGTCCGCCATGCGTCCCTTGCGGGACGACCGGTTTATTCGTCCCCTGCTGTCCATCGACCGACGCCAGATTCTGTCCTTTCTGGAAGCCCTCGGCATCGGCTACAGCGAAGATGAAACCAACCGGCACCTTCATCATCGCCGCAACTGGATCCGCCAGGAACTACTGCCCCTGATCGCGGCGAAAGCCAACCCGGCCATCGTGGACGCCCTGAACCGCACCGCCGCCATCGGCCGTGACGAGGAAGACTGGTTGGCCCGGGTGGCCGCCGATTTGTACCGTAGTGCCCTGATCCACCAAGACACCGACGCCGTCCTCCTCCACTGCGGCACCCTGACCGAACTGGCCCCCGCCGCCCGCCGCCGGGTGCTGCGCCACGCCATCGGGTGCCTGCGTCAGGACCTGCACCGGATCACGCTGGCCCACATCGATGCGGTCATGGGCCTCATCGCCGGGAAGGGACCGGCCCGATCCCTCCATCTGCCCCACCGACTGCGCCTGAGGGTTGCCGCCGGCCGCTTGGAAATCCGTCGCATGAAGCGCCCGTTGCGTCAGGCCGAGCAGGCCCCGGTCTCCTGGCGCCACGAACTGACAGGCCCCGGCCGGATCGCTATCCCGGAACTGGGCCTGGAAGCTGAAGCCGGTTTCCATCCGGGCGCACCTCGTCCGGGCGGTGTTGATGCTGGACAGTGGTCCGCCTTTTTTGATATCAATGCCGTGAGTTTTCCACTGATTATCCGCAGCGCGGTCCCTGGCGACCGCTTCCGGCCCGCCGGGGCCGGCGGCCGCCAGAAAGTGGCCAAGTTTTTCATCGATCACAAGGTCCCGCGATCCCTGCGACCCAATTACCCGGTGGTGGAAAGCGGGGGACGGATCATCTGGCTCGTCGGCCAGCGTCTCGCAGAAGCCGTGGCGGCCGACAGCTCCGACAAAGGGCCCCTTTCCCTGGCCTTCAGGCCGAGAAACCTAAACAAGGATCTTTTTCAGTGAATCCGTTTTACAAAAACCTTGCCCTCTGGCTGGTCATCACCTTGATGATGATCATGCTCTACAATCTTTTCAATCAGCCGCACCTGAGCGAAACGACCCTCAGTTACAGCGAATTTCTGGCCATGGTGGAAAACGAGCAGGTGGCCGAAGTGCTCATCCAGGATCAAGAACTGCTCGTCAAGGATACCAACCGCACCCGCTACAAGGTCTATGCACCCCAGGATAACGAACTGATCCCCACCCTGCGGCGCAAGGGGGTGGCCATCGCCGCCAAGCCGCCCGCCGAGTCCCCCTGGTACATGTCGGTGCTGGTTTCCTGGTTTCCCATGATCGTGCTCATCGGCGTGTGGATCTTTTTCATGCGCCAGATGCAAAGCGGCGGCGGCAAGGCCATGAGTTTCGGCAAGAGCCGGGCCCGCCTGCTCGGGGACCAGTCCACCAAGGTCACCTTCGCCGACGTGGCCGGCATCGACGAGGCCAAGGAGGAGCTGAGCGAAATCGTCGAGTTTCTCCGCGATCCCAAGAAATTCACCCGCCTGGGCGGCCGCATCCCCAAGGGGGTCCTGCTCATGGGTTCTCCGGGAACCGGCAAGACCCTGCTGGCCCGGGCCATCGCCGGCGAGGCGGGGGTGCCGTTTTTCAGCATCAGCGGATCGGACTTCGTGGAGATGTTCGTGGGCGTCGGCGCCAGCCGGGTCCGCGACCTGTTCGTCCAGGGCAAGAAAAACGCCCCATGCATCATCTTCATCGACGAGATCGACGCCGTGGGCCGACACCGGGGCGCCGGCCTCGGCGGTGGACACGACGAGCGGGAACAAACGCTGAACCAACTGCTGGTGGAGATGGATGGGTTCGAATCCAACGAGGGGGTGATCCTGATCTCGGCCACCAACCGGCCGGATGTGCTCGACCCGGCCCTGCTGCGGCCCGGACGCTTCGACCGCCAGGTTGTGGTGCCGCTGCCGGATATCGCCGGCCGTGAGCAGATCCTGCGGGTGCACATGAAAAAATCCCCCATCCACGAGGATGTCAGCGTCATGCGCCTCGCCCGGGGGACCCCCGGCTTTTCCGGCGCCGATCTGGAGAACCTCGTCAACGAAGCCGCCCTGCTGGCCGCCAAACGCGGCAAGGAACGGGTGGACATGGTAGATTTCGAGGACGCCAAGGACAAGGTCTACATGGGCCTTGAGCGCAAGAGCAAGGTGATCCGGGAGGAAGACAAGCGCACCACGGCCTACCACGAGGGCGGCCATGCACTGGTGGCCCGCTTCCTGCCCAACACCGACGCGGTGAACAAGGTCACCATTATTCCCCGGGGACGCGCCGCCGGGGTGACCTGGTTTCTGCCAGAAGAGCGCGATTTCAAGTACAAGGACCAACTGGAGAGCGAGCTCTCCGTGGCCTTCGGTGGTCGGGCGGCCGAAGAAATCGTCTTCTCGCGCATCAGCACCGGAGCGGCCAACGACATCAAGCAGGCCACCGAACTGGCCGAACGCATGGTGCGCACCTGGGGCATGAGCGAGGATCTCGGCCCCCTGTCGTACGCCAAGGGCGAAGAACAGGTCTTTCTCGGCCGGGAAATCGCCCAACACCGCGATTACAGCGAAGCCACGGCCCAGCGCATCGACGAGGAAATCCGGCGCCTCATCGATCGCAACTACCGCCGCGCCAAGGCTATCCTGACCAAAAACCGCGATATCCTCGACGCTCTCTCCGAAATGCTCCTGGAAAAGGAAACCGTGATGGGACAGGAACTGGACGCGCTGATCCTGAAACTGAGACCCGGTTTCGAATTTCCTTCCCGCCGGTTGGAGGACGACGAAACGTCAGGGACGGCGCCGTCCGACAAGGCCGGCGAGCAAACGCCCCCGGAGGCGGACCAGACGGACCATGCGTAAAACCTACCGGATGGCCTGGGGCGGCCACCGCCTGGAACTCGGACGACGGACCTGCATCATGGGGATCGTCAACGTAACGCCGGACTCGTTTTCCGACGGCGGCCGATTCCTGAACCACGAGACGGCCGTGGCCCAGGGCCTGCGCCTGGTGGCCGAAGGCGCCGATATCCTGGACATCGGTGGCGAGTCCACCCGCCCGTTTTCCGACCCGGTCTCCATCGAGACGGAACTGGCGCGGGTCCTTCCGGTCATCGAGGCCTTGGCGCGGCAGGTATCGATCCCCATCAGCATCGACACGATGAAGGCCGCCGTGGCCCGGGAGGCCATCGCCGCCGGCGCCGCCATGGTCAACGACATCTCGGCCCTGCGCCATGATCCGCAGATGGCCGACACCGTGGCCCAAGCCGAAGTGCCCCTCATCCTGATGCACATGCTCGGCACCCCCAAGACAATGCAACAGGCCCCCCGTTACGACGATCTGTTCGGGGAAATCGAAGCCTTTCTGGCCGAGGCCATGACCCGGGCTGGCAACGCCGGGGTGCCAGCCGACCGGCTGATCATCGATCCGGGACTCGGCTTTGGCAAGACGGTATCCCATAACCTGGCCTTGATCCAGGGCGTGCAACGCTTTGCCGCCCTGGACGCGCCGGTGCTCATCGGCCATTCCCGTAAGGCCTTCATCCGTCGGCTCCTCAGCGGCGAGCCGGCTTCGCCGCTTTCCCCGGACGATCCCGCCGTGGCCCACGGCACCCTGGCAATATCCACGGCGGCCATCCTTGCCGGCGCCCATCTGATCCGGGTCCACGATGTGGCGCCGACCCGCGCCGCCGCACGCATCGCCGATGCGCTGATGGAAAGGGATCGTGAAGTGACAAGTGAAAAGTTACATGTGAGCTAAAATGCCTAAAAGGAAGGACGCGCTGGCGCACGGGGGATTTGCCAAAAGCGGAGCAAAAGCGACACCACAACTTTAGCTCACTTGAAACTTTAGTCACTCCCAACTTCAGCCACTTACAACCTCAGCCACCTTCAGAGACTTCCATGCTCCTGGTCATCGACATCGGCAACACCAACATCGTCCTGGGCGTTTACCACAACGAAAACCTGGTTTGTGCCTGGCGCATCCGGACGGAGCGCAACGCCACCGAAGACGAGTTCAACGTGATCGCCAGCGGTCTCTTTGCCACCGGCGGCATCAATCCGGCCCGCATCGAGCGAACCATTATCTCCAGCGTGGTGCCGCCCATGGCCAACATTCTCGACGCTTTTTGCCGCAAGTACCTCGGTCATGCCCCTCGTTGGGTTGACCCGCGTCAGGCCTCCCTCATGCCCATTCACTACAGCAACCCGGCCGAGGTGGGGGCCGACCGCATCGTTAACGCCTTGGCCGCCTTTCATCGCCACCCCTGTCGTCTCATCGTCATCGACTTCGGTACGGCCACCACCTTCGACGTGATCAGTGACAAGGGGGAATATCTCGGCGGAGCGATCAGCCCCGGGATCATGATCTCCGCCGAAGCCCTGTTCATGAAGGCTTCCAAGCTACCGCGGGTGGAAATCTTCTCCGCCCCGCAACAGGTGGTGGGCAAGGATACGGCCGCCAGCATCCAGTCGGGAATCATTTTCGGCTACGCCGGGCTGGTGGACGGAATGGTCCGACGCATCCAGCAGGAGACGGGCAGCGCCAGGGTCCTGGCCACCGGCGGACTGGCGCCCCTGATGGCCGAGGTATGCGAAACCATTGAAACCGTGGAGAGCGACCTCACGCTGGAAGGGCTGCGGCTGATCGACGCGATGCTTCAAAAGAGATGAGCGACCGGCATTCCGCATCGACTTGAAATTTCGCTTCACGGGAGGAATCGGCCGTGGGAATTTCGATGTTGATCGCCTTCTATATTCTCTTCCCCGTTCTTGTCATCTATCTTTGTTACCGGTTCCCGGCGGTCAACCGGATCGGCGCCGTGGTGATCTGCTATATCGTGGGGATCACGCTTGGAAATATCGGTGCGTTGCCCGATGGAGCGGAACAGGCGCAGACGGCCGTTTCGGAAACAGCCGTCGCCCTCGCCCTGCCGCTGCTCCTGTTTTCCATGGACGTTAAACGCTGGAAACAGTTGGCGGGAGCGGCTCTCCTGTCCATGG
>Ga0265295_1000613_pt1 | contig 70373 bp, 60 predicted proteins | sample Munlansysbiofilm_FD_192503 | JGI IMG/M metagenome (GOLD analysis project Ga0265295, IMG submission 192503) | Leachate microbial communities from a municipal landfill in Southern Ontario, Canada - Methane capture system biofilm | ecosystem: Engineered > Solid waste > Landfill > Unclassified ...
TTAAAGAGCGATGCCGCCTGCTATTGGTCCATCTGGAGCGGCTTCCAGAAACGTTGCGACTTAACATCAACCGACAGGTTGCTTGTGGTGCCTGATCAGCTGAAGCCTTTTTGCGATGCCATCAAATATCCGTATTATGAAAAAGCAGAGGAGAGGACTCTCAGGCCAACAACCGGTCGATGGCCAGGGTCTTGCCGATCAGGATGAGGACATCACTGTCCTTGATCAGATAGGTTGGGGAAGGTGCGACAATAAACTGGTCGGTCAGCATGTCTTTGATGGCGATAACTGTGACACCGTGCTTATTTCGTAAATCCAGATCAATCAGGGTTTTGCCGATAAAAGAACGTGGCGCAGCGGTTTCTGACAGGGAATAGTCCTCAGCCAACGGAATGAATTCAAGCACGTTGGGACTCGACAGGCTGTGGGCGATGCGGCGGGCCATGTCTTTTTCCGGATAGATGATATCGGTAGCGCCGATTTTTTCAAGAATCCGACCGTGATCCTCGCTGATGGCTTTAACCAGAATCCGGCGGACACCCAGTTCCTTCAGATACAACGTGATCAGGGTCGAAAGATGCGATCGTTCGCCGGTGGACACCACCACCGCATCCATTTCGCGCACGCCCTGACCATCGAGAAAAGCCTTGTTGGCGGCATCGGCCAGCAAAGCAAAGCTCGAATGATCGCGCACTGCTTGAATCCGGTCACGATCCGTATCAATCGCCATCACCTCGTGGCCGTCCGCGTAAAGGGTGGCAGCGACATGAAAACCGAAACTTCCCAGTCCGATAACACAGTAACGTTTCTTCATCACACAGGCCCTTTCCTGCTCAACCGATCATGATGTTCTCTTCAGCGTAGCGCGCGCCGGCAGGCCGCTCGCGACCAGCGATGGCAAAGGCCAGGGTCAGCAGGCCGACCCGACCAATGAACATCAGGACAATGATAATCAGCTTGCCGGCCACCGTCAGCCGCGCCGTCTCACCCATGGACAGCCCTGTGGTGGCGAAGGCCGATACAACTTCAAAGGCACTGGACAGAAAAGGGCGCGTTGTTTCGTGCTGCAGATCGGGGCTCTGCACACACAGCAGGGCGAACAGTGCCAGGGCCATCAGGATCAACGCCAGCAGCACCAGTGCCAGGGCGCGGGTCACCAGCTCATCCGGCAGGGTGCGGCGAAACAGACTGGTGTGACGATTGCCGCGCAGACGATTGGAAAAGATGGCCCAGAACAGAGCCAGACTGGTGGTTTTGACGCCACCGCCGGCCGAGCCGGGCGAGGCGCCGACAAACATCAGAAAGATGATCAGAAACAGCGTTGGCGTACGCAATTGAGCCAGATCAATGCTGTTGAATCCTGCGGTGCGGGCACTGATGGAATGAAACAGGGCCACCAGACAGGCTTCGCCAGAAGGAACCGAAGCAAAGGCGTTGGCATGTTCAAGCAGCAGAATCAGCAGGGTTCCGCCAACAATCAGCACCGCCGAGGTCAGCAGCACCACCTTGGCATGAAGAGAAAGCACCGGCGGCCGGCGCCGCGTCTGCGGCAGCTGACGCAGGAAATCGAGCATTTCACGCAGGACCAGAAAACCGATGCCGCCGAGAACAATCAGCGTCATGATGGTAAAATTGACCAGCGGATGGGCGCGATAGGCCGTCAAACTGTCGCTGAAGAGGGAAAAACCGGCATTGCAGAAAGCGGAAACCGCATGAAACAGGGCGCTGAACAGCCCAGCAGCCCAGCCCAGCTGAGGCACCAGCACCAGCGCCAGCAACAGGGTTCCCACCGCTTCGATCGTCAGCGACAGTCGCAGGACACTGCGCACCAGCTCAGGCCAACTGCTCACCGGCGTATGCAGCAGGGTTTCATGAATGATCCAGCGGCCCCGACCACCAACGCCCAGCCGCAACGCCAGGAAAAAATAGACCGAAAAGGTCATCAGTCCCAGGCCGCCCAGCTGAATCAGGGCCAGAACCACCAGCTGACCAAACAGACTCAGGGCATTACCGGTATCGACCACGGCCAGGCCGGTAACGCATTGCGCCGATGTGGCGGTAAAGAGGGCATCAAGGAAGGATAAGGGTTCGGCGCGCGCAGCCCACGGGGTTGTCAGCAACAGCGCGCCCGCCACAATTGCCAGCAGATAATACAGCACCAACAGCCAAGCCGGTGACAGCCGCTGCATCAGGCCCCCCAGACCCTGCTTGCCGCTAGTCGGATGCATGGCGCAGCCTTCTTAGCCGACCACCTCGGCCTTGGTGAAGATGGCGACAAAAGGCATGTCATTGGCGGCGAAGAATTCGGCCCCCCCCTCCTGACGATCAACCAGGGTAATGACGCCGAGCACCTCCAGGCCCTCTTCGCGGGCCCGCTCAATGGCCTTCATGGACGAACCGCCGGTGGTCACCACGTCCTCGACAATGACCACCCGGCTGCCCGGCGGTACGTTCTTGCGGCCTTCGAGCCACTGGCCGGTACCGTGTCCCTTGGGCTCCTTGCGGATGATGAAGGCCGGCAGCGGCTGTCCTTCCAGCGCGCTGACCAATGCCGTGGCCGTGGCAATGGGGTCGGCGCCCAGGGTCAGGCCGCCAACGCCCTGCACCGGGGCGGGAAACTGCCGCAGCGCGGCATAAAACGCCTTGCCCACCAGCAGCGCGCCGCGCGGATGCAGGGTGGTCTGCTTGCCATCGAAATAAAAATCGCTTTTGCGACCCGAAGCCAGGGTCACTTCGCGCTGTTCATAAGACAGTTGGCGGATGATCCGCATCAGTTCGTCACGTTCGGCTGTCAGCATAACCATTGTCTCCTTGGGTTGTTAAAACAGACCCAGCTGTCTGTCATCCTTTAAGCGGGGAAACTTCAGCGGATAGCGGCCACAGAAGCAGGCGGTACAGAAATGGCACTGCTCCAGATTTTCCGATCCGCAGGTGGCCTTAAGCAGACCTTCAATGGACAGATAGCCCAGGGTATCGGAGGTGATGTAGCGGTTGATCTCCTCAATACTGTGGGACGAGGAAATCAGCTCGGTGCGGGTCGGGGTATCGATGCCGTAATAACAGGGATAGCTGGTCGGCGGGCTGGAGATGCGCACATGCACCTCCTTGGCGCCGGCGTGGCGGATCATCTTGATGATCTTGCGCGCCGTGGTGCCACGCACAATGGAATCGTCAATCACCACCACCCGCTTGCCTTCAATGACCTCGCGTACCGGATTGAGCTTGATCTTGACGCCAAAATGGCGGATGGATTGCTGCGGTTCGATGAAGGTACGACCGACATAATGGTTGCGGATCAGCCCCAGTTCAAAGGGGATGCCGGATTGTTCGGCATAACCGATGGCGGCCGGCACGCCCGAATCGGGAATCGGCACCACCACATCAGCCTCTACCGGAAACTCGCGCGCCAGTTGGCGACCATATTCCTTGCGCACCCCATACACCTCGCGCCCGAAAATGGTGCTGTCGGGTCGGGCAAAGTAGATGTATTCGAAAATACAGGGTGACGGCTGGGCCACTTCAAGGGGGAACAATGAATGCAGGCCCTTCTTGTCGATAATGATCATTTCGCCCGGCTCGATCTCGCGGATAAATTCCGCCTCGATCAGATCAAGGGCGCAGGTCTCCGACGCCACCACATAGGCACCGTCAAGCTTGCCCAGAATCAGGGGCCGGAAACCGTTGGGATCGCGCACTGCCACCATTCGGGTTTCAGTGAGAAACAACAGGCTATAGGCGCCGCGCACCCGCCGCAGGGCATCGGCGATGCGCTCGGACAGGCTGTCGCTTTGGGTACGCGCCAGCAGATGAATGATGACCTCGGTATCGGCCACGGTGGAAAAGATGGAACCCAACTGCTCCAGTTCGTTGCGCAGCTCCTGGGCATTGATCAGGTTGCCGTTGTGGGCCACGGCAATGCTGCCGCGTACATAATCAACCATGATCGGTTGACAGTTCTTTTCATCATTACCGCCAGCGGTGGAATAACGCACATGGCCGATGGCGCTCTGGCCCGGCAGTCGCTCGAACAGAACCGGATCGCGGAAGACATCGGCCACCAGACCGCTCTTGCGGTGGGCGCGCAGGCTGTGACCGTCGGAGGCGACAATGCCACAGCTTTCCTGACCGCGATGTTGCAGGGAATACAGACCCAGATAGGTCATGTTGGCCGCTTCGGGATGGCCGTAGATTCCGAAAACGCCGCATTCTTCTTCAAGTTTATCAAACATGGTTCCGCCTTTTGCCCTCGGGCACAACGGGGTGAAAAACACTTACAGCAACTGCTCGCGCACAAAGCGGATGGCATTCTGATACAACCACAGGCCCATACCCTCTTCCGGCAGGTCGAGCTCGCGCGTCCAGCGCGGGTGATGGGTGCGATGAACGTAGGCTTCCGGGTGCGGCATCAGACCGAACAAACGGCCCGTCGGGTCGCAAACCCCGGCAATGGCGGCAACGGAACCGTTAGGATTGCGTGGATAGTCCATTACCGGCGCCTGGTAACGTTCATCGCTGTACTGCAGCACCGCCAGATGCTGCGCCTCGATGGCCTGCAACACCGCCGCGTCGCGCACGACAAACTTGCCTTCGCCGTGCCGGACCGGCAGGTACAGGCCCTCCAGCCCACGGGTAAAGATACAGGGCGACGCCGGATCGACCCTGAGGTAGACCCAGCGATCCTCGAAACGGCCGCCATCATTGAAGGTCAAACTGGCCGTCTGCTGCTGGATATTACCGTCGAGGGCCGGCAGCAGCCCCATTTTGACCATCAGCTGAAAACCGTTGCACACCCCCATGACCAACTTGCCGGCGGCAACGAAGCGGCGAATCTGATCCGCCAGGGTTTCCGCTGTTCCCGCCACGCGGGCATGCTGCAGCCGGTTGACACCGGCCTTGGCGCTGCCCAGGTCGTCACCATCGAGAAAACCGCCGGCGAAATTGAGAAAATGGTAGTCATCGAGCCGCACCTCGCCCGCCAGCAACCGGGCGATATGAACAATATCGGCCACCTCGGCGCCTGCCAGCAGACAGGCGTTGGCCACTTCGCGCTCGCAGTTGGTGCCGTTGCCGGCAATGACCAGGGTTCGTACCTGTCCTGTCATGGTTACAGCTCCTTCAATGGGGCCTGCCAGGCCTGTTTCAGGGTCGCAAGGGGCAGATCGATCAGCCAGTCACCCGCTGTACCGCGCACCCGCAGCTGCGGTTCGGCAATCACGCTGCCCAGCCAGCTGAGATCCTGACCACTGAACAGCTTTTCAAACTCGGCCGCCTTGTCCGGCGCCACCGTCACCAGCAGGCGACTCTGGGATTCACCGTAAAGCCGCTCCATATCCGTCAGGGGCTCGTCGCTGCGCAACCGGGCCAGATCGATTTCGAGACCGAAACCGCCGGCAAAGGCGCTTTCAGCCAGGGCCACGGCCAGTCCACCATCGGACAGATCGTGACAGGAGGCCACCAGCTGGGCCTGCTGAGCCCGGTTGAGGGTGCGGTAGCGGCGCAGGGCCGAGGGCGCGTCCACCTGTGGCACCCGGTTACCGACATGGCCGAGCAGGGCGTAGAGCTCGCTGCCACCCAGTTCCGCCCGGCTGATGCCCAGCAGATAAACCCGATGGCCGGGCGCCTTGACATCCATGCTGGTACAGCGGCGCACATCGTCAACCTTACCGATAACCGAGAACAGCACCGTGGGCGGAATGGAAATCTTGGTGTCGCCGATCTGGTAATCGTTCTTCATCGAATCCTTGCCCGAAATCAGCGGCACGCCGAAGGCGACACAGTAATCGTACAGCGCCTGGTTGGCCCGCACCAGCTGGGCCGCCTTGTAGCGGCCATCGGGGGTCTTGACGCTTTCCACCGGATCGCACCAGCAGAAATTATCGAGCCCGGCAACATGGTCGATATTGCCGCCGACGCTGACATAGTTGCGCAGCGCCTCGTCAATGGCGCAGGCCATCATGTGGTAGGTATCGATGTCGCTGTAACGCGGACAGATGCCATGAGCCGCCGTGACACCAACAAAAGCATCGAACAGCGGCCGTACCACCGCCGCGTCAGCCGGACCGTCATTATCCACCCCGGTCAGCGGCTTGAGCACCGTGGCGCCCTGCACCTCGTGATCGTAGCGCCGCACAACGGATTCCTTCGAACAGATGTTGAGGGCGCCGAGCAACTGCAGCAGGGCCGTTTCGGCCGACGGCCATTGCGTCAGGACGGGTTCGCTGTGGCGTGGCGGCTGCCAGCGGGCCGGCAGGCGCAGCTGCGGCGTGCCCTCATGGACAAATTCCATCGGCAGCCAGGCCACCGTGCGGCCCTGATAGAGACAATGGAAATAGCCGGAATCGGTAAACTGTCCCAGATCCGTCGCCTCCACATCCATCTGACGCGCCAGAGCGATGAAACGTTCCACCTGCTGCGGCGGTACCGCCAGTGTCATGCGCTCCTGGGCCTCGGAAATCAGGATCTCCCAGGGCTGCAGGCCGGCATATTTGAGCGGTGCGCGGTCGAGATGCAGTTCGAAACCACCGGTATCGCCGGCCATCTCTCCCACCGAGGACGACAGACCGCCAGCACCATTGTCGGTAATGGCGTTATAAAGGCCGGCATTGCGCGCCACCAGCAGGAAATCAAACATGCGCCGCTGGGTGATGGGATCGCCGATCTGTACCGCCGTCACCGGCGAGCCCTCGTGCAATTCCTCGGACGAGAAGGTGGCGCCATGAATGCCATCCTTGCCGACCCGGCCGCCCACCATCAGAATATGATCACCCACCTCGGCCTTCTTTTCATGCCCGGGGCGGCCATGCAGCTGCGCCGGCATGAGCGCGGCGCTGCCACAGTAGACCAGCGGTTTGCCGGCAAAGCGCTCATCGAATACCAGCGAACCGTTGATGGTCGGAATGCCGCTCTTGTTGCCGCCATGCTCAACCCCTTCGACCACACCCTCGAAAATACGCCGCGGATGCAGCAGACGCGGCGGCAGCGGCTTGTCATAAAAGGGCGAGGCAAAACAGAACACATCGGTATTGAAGATCAGGCGCGCGCCACGGCCGGTACCAAAAGGATCACGGTTGACACCGACAATGCCGGTCAGGGCGCCACCGTAGGGATCAAGGGCGCTGGGCGAGTTGTGGGTCTCAACCTTGTAGACCAGACTCCAGTCCTCGGTAAAACGAATGACGCCGGCGTTGTCCTTGAACACCGACAGACAGAAATCGTTGGCCCCTTTGGCCTGGCGTACGGCGCGGGTGGCCCCGACGATATAGGTCTTGAACAGCGAATCGATGGTTTCTCTGCGACCGTTTTCATCCTCGTAATCGATACAGGCGGAAAAAATCTTGTGCTTGCAGTGCTCGCTCCAGGTTTGCGCCAAGGCCTCCAGCTCCACATCGGTCAGCAACGGCCCGAGGCCAACACTGAGGCGCTGCTGCTGCACCTGCGGATCAGCGATAAAGGCCTGAATGGCCTTCATCTCCTCCAGATTCAGTGCCAGCATGCCTTCGCGACTGATCTGCAGCAAGTGATCATCCGCCACCTGCAGATCAATCTCGCGCACCTGCACCGCACTGTGACTGACCACCCGCGGCACCTGAGCCGGCACACCGCGCTGGTTGTCGAAGGTTTCCGGCGTCACAATGGTCCAGCGCTGGATCAGTCCGTTGGCCAGAAAACCGGCGGCAATCCGCTCGCCATCGGTGGCGGTCAGGGCGCCCCGCAGCAGATACTGCACCGAGGTGAACACCCCTTCAGCCGCGCTGAACGGCCGGCCGATGATGTACTGAATAGCCTCGCGTGCCGTGCGACCGACATTGTCCGTCACGCCGGGGCGGAACCCCACCTCGATCAGCAGATCGAAGCCGCTGGCCAGCGGCGCGTCGATGGCATATTCCTGGATCACCGGATCACAGAAGGGGCCGCTGGCGGCCTTCTGAAGCTGCTCGGCCGTCAGCTCGGCATCAACGGTATAGATATCCAGGGTACGGACGGATTCGAGCTGAATACCCAGATGTTCGCGGATTTCGCGGCACACCCGTTCGCCACGGGCATCGCGCACGCCCTGCTTGAGTCCGACCTCGATTCGGCTGATCATAATAGATTCATCTCCTTGAAAACACTGAGGGGCCGCGACCCGCCGGTTCGTTCGCGGTCTTCTGGAATGCCGCAAAATGAAAACGCCATGCCGGCAGGCATGGACGCAAAACAGCGTAACTGTCCACTGGTTCAATCCGCCAATGACCACAACATCGGTGTCAAGGGCCCAGCCACCAGCAACTGGGGCCGACAGATATTCTGCGGCTGCAGCACGCTGGCGACACTCTGCCGCGCCAGCTCCGGCCGGTTGTTGGTCTCACTCAGATGCGCCAGCACCACCGTCTGCAGTCCCGGCCACAACAGGCTCTGCAACAGCTCGGCGGCCTCGCGGTTCGACAGGTGGCCATGGCGGCTGCGAATACGCTGTTTCAGCGGCCAGGGATAAGGGCCATCGTGCAACAGCTGTTCGTCATGGTTGGCTTCAAGAATCAGCGCCTGACAACCCTGCAACCGGTCCTGTACCAGTCGCGTGGCCACGCCCAGATCCGTCGCCAGCCCCAGCCGGCCACGTTGGCCCTCAATCACAAAACCCACCGGCGCCACGGCATCGTGAGTCACACAAAACGACTCCAGTCGCAGATCCTGAAACTCCAGCGTCTGCCCCGGCTCAAACAGACAGCAACGCACCCTTCCCAGCCGCGGCAAGGCGGCCAGCGTTTGCGGCACAGCATAGAGGGGCAAATCAAACCGGCGACACAGCGGACCAACCCCCAGACTGTGATCACCATGTTCGTGGGTCAGAAACACCGCATCAAGCTGACGGCCCGCCACGCCAATAGTCGCCAGCCGCTGCTCCAGTGCCCGGGCCGACAAGCCGCCATCGACCAGAATGCGGGTTTGTCCGCTCTCGACATACAACGCGTTACCCTTGCTGCCGCTGGCCAGTTGACAGATGCGCACCCGCTGTTCTTCCCCTCTGTGTCGTCCACTGGTTAGCGGCCATGCGAGCCGTGCCCTGTTGCCAGCAACCGCCCAATGCCAAGCCGTTCCGCCTGCGGCAGGCACCGCAGACGCCAGACAACATTCGCTGGCAATATCAGCAAAAGCAACAGCTTAACGCCCGCGCCGAGGATCAGCAGGCAAGGCTGCGCTTTCATAGCACAGGCACCGCAAAAGGGCAAGAAGGGCCACCCCTACAAGGGCTCAACAAGTGGTTTTTATGGTTCTTAAAGCGCCGTTAAGACCACCAGTGACTGCACCCGCCAGCATGAACCCCATGTCTCTCGCCAGAGGCGTCAGACACCCCACAGATCCTCATCTCCTGCCGCTGGCAGTGCCGGACGGACGGACGACAACGGCGACAGCTGTTTCCGGCTTTCGTCGGAACGGGTGCGGAACCGCTGCAACATGCCCAGCAGATGCTCGGCCTGGCTGGAGAGCTCCTCGGCCGCCGCCGCACCTTCCTCGGCGCTGGCAGTATTCTTCTGGGTCACCTGATCGATCTGGCTCAGGCCGATATTGACCTGACCGATGCCTTCAGCCTGTTCATCGGCGGCGGCGGCAATTTCACCGATCAGCTCGGCCATGGCCTTGATATGACCATCGATCTGGCCGAGGGATTCAGCCGTCAACCGGCTGGTGTGCATGCCCTGCTCTGCCTTGCTCACCGAACCCTCGATCAGACTGGCGGTTTCCTGTGCCGCCTTGGCACTGCGGGCCGCCAAATTGCGCACCTCTTCAGCCACCACGGCGAAACCCTTGCCGTGCTGGCCCGCACGCGCCGCCTCGACGGCGGCGTTAAGCGCCAGCAGATTGGTCTGAAAAGCAATCTCGTCAATCACCTTGATGATCTTGGAGATGTTCTGGCCGGCAGCGTTGATGGCCTCCATCGCCGTCATCATCTGGCTCATGTTGCGCTCGCCTTCGACCGCCGCATCGGTAGCCTGCTGCGACAGCTGGCGGGCCTGACGGGCATTATCGGCATTGCGGCGGGTCTGGCCGGCGATCTGCGTCATGGAACTGCTGATCTGCTCGACCGAGGCCGCCTGCTCGGTCGCGCCCTGGGACAGGGCCTGACTGACATCGGACACCTGGGTGGCACCCGTGACAATCTGCCGGCTGGCGCCATGCACCTCGCCGATCAGATTGCCCAACTGGGCCACCATGTGCTGCAACGCCTGGCCAAAACGATCCTGCGACGATGCCAGAGGAACCGACACGCTCAGATCACCGTCAGCAATCTTGCCAGCCAGGGCCACCTTGTCACTGAGACTGTCGGACATCCGGTCGAGCGCCAAGGCCAGATCGCCAATTTCATCGTCACGCTGCAACCGCAGACGCTGGCTCAGATCGCCGGCCGCCACCGCCTGAGCTGCAGCGGCAGCACGAATCAGCGGCCTTGTAACATAGCTGACCAGCACCAGTACCACGGTAGCGATGAGCCCCAGAACCAGCAGGCTGCCAAGAGCGGCACGCCATTCCATGGCAACAAGCGCCTGCTTCGCGGTGTTGACCATCTGCGTCAGGGTCGCCAACTGAGGGCCGATATCCTGCACCATCACCATCACACCGACCCGGGCGCCACTGTAATCAAGCAATGGAAAGGCGGACAAATGGACCCGCTCGCGCAGCTGGCTGACCGGCTGCTGCAGGCCCTGTCGCAACAGGGCGCCATCGACCTCGCGCTGCAACAGCTCCCGGTCCGTCGCAGCACAGAGTACAAAGGCACCGTCCACCTGGGGATAGCGACTCTGATCCTTCAACCCCGTCGCCACCGACAGGAGTTCACTGGTCATGTAGACGCCGTAATACTGGCTATCCGCCGTACGCGAAATACTCAGCAGGGCTTCAAACGGCAGCAGGGTTTCCACCGACCCCAGATGCTGGCCAGCACCACCCTGAACCGGCGCGATACCGCGAATGGCAAAACCGCCCCGTCCGACTTCGATTCCACGAATCGGAGCATGGGGCGGTTGGTTGATCTGCACCACGGCCTGACGGAAGCCGCTGAGATCGTCGGAAATATCGATCTTACGGCCGTCGCGTTCGGTCTGCCAGCCATCGCGCCACAGTCGCACCAGACTGCGGGCGGTGGGCAGATGAAAATGCAGCTGCAGATTGTCCAGCCCGGTCGTGCGCTGGTAGGCCGTCAGCAGCGGCCGGAACAGCTGGCGTAACCGGTCGCGGCCGGCCTGGGCCGCAGCATCGGCTTCATCAGCGGGATTGCCCGACAGGGCCAGCGCATAGGCCGCCTCGACCCCCGGCGCGCTGGCCGCCATGGCCGCCAGTTCCAGGGCCTTATGGCCCATGCGGTCGATGTTGCCGTAGATATCGGTCCGCTTGGCCTCGGCATTGGCTTCAATGCCAGCCAGATTCAGCTGCCGAGTGGTCTCCATCTGATTGGCCATCAGCCCCTCGACAGAGCGTATCAGGGCAACGATACCGCCGCCGAAAGAGACAATGAGGATAACGAAGATGGGCAGGAGGAACTTGGTACGAATCGAACGAATGCGAATCATAAGCCGGTTTTCTCCTTGTCGTGAAAATGGAACGTGACGTTAGAATAAACAATCGTTCATGACCAGGTACCAGCGGACCAATAAAAACATCAGAATCGGAACAGTGACGGGGTTTTCAGCGCTTAGCTCCCCAAAAAAAGACAATGTAGCCCGGCGGAGGATTGAAGCCGACTGCCGCTTTGTTATGCTGCAATGTGACTTCAGCTTTTAATCTTACTTTACAGCTCGGAAAAGGGAAAGAGGCCATGGATGTTTTTCGCGCTATCGAACAGCGGCGGTCGGTCAAGCATTTCGATCCGCAGCACCGCATGAGTCCGCAGGAAACCCGCTGTCTGCTGCACAACGCCCTGCTCGCCCCCAGCGCCTTCAACCTGCAGCACTGGCGTTTTGTTCTTTTGCAAGACCCGGCCATGCGGCAACAGGTTCGCCAGTTGGCCTGGGACCAACCACAGATTACCGATGCCGCGCTGCTGGTGATCATCTGTGGTGACCGCAACGCCTGGCAGCGCCAGCCACAGCGGCACTGGGCGCATCTGCCAGAGACGCAGCAGGAACTGATTCTGGCCGCTATCGACCAGTACTACCGCGACAAGCCCCAGGTGCAACAGGACGAGGTCATCCGCTCCGGCGCCCTGGCCGCCCAGAATCTGATGCTGGCCGCCAAGGCCCTGGGCTACGATTCCTGCCCGATGATCGGTTTCGATTTTACTGCGGTCGGCCAGTTGATCGAATTGCCACCCGACCACGCCATCGTGCTAATGGTGGCTATCGGCAAAAAAACCCGTGAACCCTGGCCGCGCGGCAGTCAACTGCCACTGGAAGACATCTGCTTCAGCGACCGCTTCAGCATTCCCTGCCAGTTGACGGACTAGACATTCCGGACCCAACCTCTGGCACAGCAACTCGGGCCGTCGGGCATCTGCTCTGCCGGCACGGGCGGGCTGTACAGATAGCCCTGGGCAAAATCGCAGCCCAGCTGCCGGACGGTCACCGCCAGTTCGGGCCGGTCAACAAATTCCGCCACCACCTGCATGCCGGCATTGTGCGCAAAACGGACAATGGACGATACCAGTTCGCGCGTGCCGGCATCCCTGTCAAGTACCTGGATTATTGAACCATCGATCTTGATGATGTCGGCGCGCAGCTGTGTCAAATAGCTGAAATTGGAATAACCGGTTCCGAAATCGTCAATCGATATCCGGCAGCCGCGGGCCTTGAGCTCGGCCAGGGTCGCCAGCGCCTGATCGTAGTTCTGGATATTTTCGGTTTCCACCACCTCCAGCACCAACCGCTCCATCACGCCGTAGCGCTGCGCCGTGTCGATCAGCAGTTGCACGGTTTCCTTGCGCAACAGGTCGTCAACGCTGAAGTTGATGGCAAACGGACAGGGCCGGTCCTTGAAGGTGCTGCAGGCCTGCTCGATGATGGCGTGGGTCAGGTAGACATAATATGGAGTCTGTTGCAGCACCGGCAAAAAGGCGCCAGGTGCCACGATACTGCCGTCTTCACGCTGCAGTCGCATCAGGGTTTCGAACTTGGCCACCGAACCATCGGCAAGGGAAACGATGGGCTGAAAATAGGCCAGGATACGGCCCTCGCTGAGGGCCTGGCGCACAGCATCAATCCAGAACATCTTTTCGTGATATTCGTCACGGTCGGCGCTGGCCGGGTCGTACAGCGCCAGCACCAGATTGTTGCGTTTGGCCTGTTTCCAGGCGATATCGGCACAGGTAAGCAGATTTTCATCCGCACAGGCCAGTCCAACGGTCAGGGCCAGAGGCACCGGCTGATGGCCGGCAGCATCCACATGGAAGGGTTCCGTCGGAAAGTCCGCCAGAAAACGGCGCAGCTCCCGCTCCAGCGGCCGTTCATGCCCGGCCAGAATGGCGAAGATATCGGCGTTAAGGCGGTAAAGGCTCAGCTGTTCGCCGGCAAAGGTTCTCGACAGCACCTTGCTCAGATAAACCAGCGCCCGGTCGCCCCCTTCGGTGCCGTAAAGCTTGTTGATGCCATGGAAATTGTTGATATCGATCAGCGCCAGACAGGCCGGCTCGGTCAAGGCGTTGATATCCTTCATCAGCTTGAAGCGGCTGCCCAGCGCCGTCAGGGTATCGGTGGAAAAGGCCAGGTTAAGCTGTTCGCGTTTCTGCAGCAATTCCGTGATGTCATAACGGGCGGCAATATATTCAAGGATATGGCCATCACGGTCGGTGATGGGCATGATCACCTGCTGGGTGTAAAAATCGTGACCGTCCTTGGCGCGATTCTTCGAGCTGCCACGCCAGACCCGACCGGCCTGAATCGTTTCCCACAGATTTTTGAAAACCGCCCGTGGCATGGCGGGGTGGCGGAAGAGGCTGTGGGGTTGTCCCAGCATCTCCTCCAGGCGATAGCCGCTCACCTGCTGAAACGCCTCATTGGCATAGGTGATGCGGCCCTCCAGGTCACCTTTCGAAACCAGACAGGACAGATCTAGCAGCTTCTTGTACTGCTCCAGCTCGTGGAGCCGGGCCTGCTGCTGCTGCTCCAAGTGACGGATATGACGGTTCAGCCACAGGGCTACCGCCAGTGAAAACAGCAGGTTGAGACTCAACAGTACCACGCCGGTAACAAGGGTATCGCGCTTTTGGCGCAGCACCTGCTGCTCGATGGCACGAAAGCCCGTCTCCAGATCGCTCAGATAGAAACCACTGCCAACAATCCAGTCAAGCTCGGCATAGGGGGCAACAAAGGCGATCTTCTCTTCAAGCGCGTTGCCACGCGCCGGATTGTCGTACCGGTAACGATGATAGCCAGCCCCTTGCCGCTGAACCAGCCGGCGAAAATCCTCCAGCAGTTGGTTGTAGGCTGCCGGCACCTGCAGGCTGCCGCCATCCGCCCGATAGGGCGGCTGAAAGGTCGCCACCATGAGCGGCCGGTTGTGGGGCCCGATGACAAAGTAATAGCCGTAATCGTTGTCGCCGAAACGCTGGCGACTGAGATAGGAAAACACCTGGCGCTGAATCTGACGCTGCAGATCAGCCGCCGGAACACGCAACACCAGCGTGGCTGAAAGATCGTCGATATGCACCGCCGCCAGCAGATCCGCTGCCGTCTCAGGCGACCAGAAACGGACTTGGGCAGGGGGCAAATCGGACAGCCCCGCCAGGATCTTCGCCTCATCGACTGCCGGCGGGGCGGCTGTCGGCTCGAACAGCAGCTGACCATCGGCAGCGAACAGCCCGAACCACAGCTCAGGCTGCGGCCACTCCATCCGCTGCAACTGCGAAACCACCACCTGCAGCCGCTGCTGCGGACCATAACCCTGTCGCCGTAACAGCTCCGCCAGACTGCACATGCGCAGCAGACGGTCCTCCAGGGTGCGCTGCAAATCGCGGCGGGTGGTAGCGACAATAAAATCAACCATGTCGATGGCGGTCAGCACGTTATCGCGGATCAACGCCTGCTGCTGCTCTACATGCATCCGTCGCGCTTCGGCCAGACTCTTCTCCCGTTCCTGCAACGGCTTGAACAGCAAGAAATAGCCGATGCTGGCGGCCAGGAACAGGGTCATGAGCAGCGCCGACAACAGATTCATGGTGGTGATGCGTGTTTTGACCAAACCCTGGAACACTGGCGTCTCCCTGTATCCGTCGGCACACAATAACCGTCCGTATACCAATGAAAGGAACGACCTTGATTATAAAGTCAGGGCCAAGAGAACACAAAGCTTTCCAGCAGCATGCCAAGAAAAAAGCCACCGGCAAGCGGTGGCTTGAAACAAACGCTATAATGCCGGCGCGGACGGGCGGCTGGCAAACGGGCACGAACGCCAGCGGAGCAAAGGGACGCTGATCACAGCGCCACGACTGCTGCGCCTTTACACCGCCATCAGGCTGCGCTGCAGAACCGTTGCAACACCTGATCGAGCCGCTGCAGACAACGTTCACGGCCCAGCACCTCCACCACCTCCTGAATACCGGGCGCACTGGTGGAACCGGACAGGGCCACCCGCGCTGGCTGGCCCAGCTGACCAAACTTGACCCCCGCCTGCTGCACCACCTGTTGAAAGGCGCCCTCGATACCGGTCGCATCAAAAGAACACACCGCCAAGGCTTCACGCAGGGCCTGTAACAGGGGCCGCTGGGCCGGCGTCAGAAACTTCTTCTGAGCCGCCTCGTCGTAAAGCGGTTCCGGCAGATAGTAGAACGCGGCCTTTTCGGCCATCTCCACCAGGGTGCGGCTGCGATCCTGCAGGGTACGGACAACGGCGGCGGCATCAGGTCCGGCATGGCTGTCAATGCCCTGGGCGGTCAGATATTCCCGCAACAGAGCACCAAGACGCTGAGAATCGCCGGTTTTGATGTAATGCTCATTGAGCCACAGCAGCTTGTCCGGGTTGAACACGCTGGCCGAGCGGCCAACCTGGGCGATACCAAACTTGGCGATCAGCTCGTCCTTGGAAAAAATCTCCTCGTCGCCATGGGACCAGCCCAACCGCACCAGGTAATTCACCAGCGCCTCGGGCAGAAAACCCAGCTCGCGATAGGCCATCACCGAGGTGGCGCCGTGGCGTTTGGACAACCGTTTTTTATCGGCCCCGAGAATCATCGGCACATGGGCAAACTGCGGCACCGCGTAGCCCAGCGCCTGATAGATCTGGATCTGGCGCGGGGTGTTGTTGACATGATCGTCGCCACGAATGACCAGCGTCATGCCCATTTCGGCATCATCGACCACCACCACAAAGTTATAGGTCGGCGTGCCGTCGCTGCGCTGAATGATCATGTCATCCAGTTCGGCGTTACTGAAACAGATATGACCCTTGATGGCATCATCAAAGGCGGTCACGCCGTCGCGCTGCGACCGAAAACGCACCACGTAGGGCTGGTCGGGCCGCTCCTGTGACAGATCACGGCAGGTGCCGTCATACTGGGGCTTGCCACCACTGGCCAGCGCCGCCTCGCGTTTGGCATCGAGCTCTTCCGAACTGCAGTAGCATTTGTAAGCCTTGCCCTCGCGCAGCAGCTGCTCGATTTTGCTGCGGTACAGATCAAAACGCTCTGACTGGTAGTAGGGACCTTCATCGTAATCCAGCCCCAGCCAGTCCATGGCCTGCAAAATGGCATCGACGGATTCCTGGGTCGAACGCTCGACATCGGTATCCTCGATTCGCAGCACAAAGGTGCCGCCGCACTGGCGGGCCAGCAAATAGTTGAACAGTGCCGTACGGGCACCACCGATATGCAGATAGCCCGTCGGGCTCGGTGCGAAGCGCACACGCAAGTCAGACATATTCCCCCTTCGGCAAAACCTGAGACAATTTCACGAAAATGACGACAATCAACTGAAACCAAAGGCCCTGTCAGCGAAACAGCGCACTGACATAGGCCACCACCGAACCCTCGTCGCCGGTAACCTCACCAGAATGACCGTAACGGACCAGCTCACCGCCACGGCAGCCAAGACCCGCCAGTGTCGCCAGCAGCAACGTCACCGGATAGACACCGCACATGCTCACCCGCGCCTGATGCACCTGCCGGTAAAGTCCGGCGGCGTCCAGTGCCAGCAAGCGTTCGATCACCGGCAGATCCTGAGACCTGGCGGCAGTCGCCGTTACATAATGACTCATATCGCTGCTGGCCAGCAGCAGTGGTGGCTGCGGCCAGCGCTGTAGCAGACTGGCCAACGCCTGCCCCATGGCGAGCAGATCTGCCAGAGACCAGGCCTGCAGCATCAACGGCACAATGCGCACATCGGGCCGTAGCCACTGCAGAAAGGGCAGCATCACCTCCAGGCTGTGTTCGCCGGCATGGGCGGCGGGATCGGCCGCCACCCCCGGCACCTCAGCCAGCACCGCAGCCGCCAGGGCCTCATCAACAGCCACCGGCCCCAGAGGCGTCTGCCAGCCTCCCCGGTCATAAAGAGCCACGGGCGCGCCCTGACCGCGATGATTCGGCCCCAGCAGCAGCACAACCGGTGGCACAGCAACCCGGGCGAAAGCCGCAGCGGCGATGGCCCCGGAATAGACATAGCCGGCATGGGGCGCCACCAGACCCAGGGCCGGAGCGGCGCTTGACGGTGGCGCAGCCAGCTGCTGTTGCAGCCAGGCCTGCAGCCGGTGAGGCTCAGCGGGATAAAACGAACCGGCGACCAACGCCTGACGCATCTGTGGCATGGCATCCCTCCTGACGGCGGCGGGCAGTGCGGTCGTGACAGAAACAACGCGCCGGATCAGGTCGATCAGCCAGCGATCACTCCCACCAGCATCTGCCCCCCGATCAGCAGCAACAGCAGGGCAAACAGCCGCACCAGCCGTTGCTGGCTGAAGCGCGTCGCCAACCGCACGCCCAGATTGGCAAACAGCAGGGTAAAGGGTATCACCAGCGCCGCCGCCTGCCAATGGACATAACCAACGCAGCCCGGCGGCAGGCCGGCAACCTGCCAGCCATGATAGAGGTAGGACAGGGTCCCGAACAGGGCCGACACCACGATCAGGGCACTGGAGTTGCCGACCGCCAGATGGATTGGCATCCGCAACACCAGTAACATCAGCGGCACCAGCACAAAACCGCCACCGGCACCGAAGAAGGCGGCGAACAGTCCACCGCCACAGCCGATGGTCAGCAGCGGCACAGGCGCTGTCGAACCCATGCCCGCCGGTCGCGGCCGGGCCGAGCCCAGCAGCATCTGCAGTGCCGCCAGCATCTGTACCAGGGCAAACGCGCCCTTGAGTCCTGCCGCCGGCAGCCGCACCGCCAGGGCAGCGCCAAGCAAGGCGCCGATCAGGCCTCCCAGTGCCAGCGGCCGCACCTGCTGCAGTTCAAGATTGCCCCGTTGCCGGTGGCCCAAGGCACTGCCCAGCGCCGATGGCAGGATCACACAGAGACTGGTACCAAAAGCCAGATGTACCACCAGCTCAGGCGCGTAGTCCAGCGCGGTGAAGACCCACAGGAACAGCGGCACCAGAATGATGCCGCCCCCGATTCCCAGCAGGCCGGCCAGCAAACCGGCCAACGAACCCAGCAGACCGAAGAGCAACAGCGTCTGGCCACACAGCAGTGTCATGCCGCATTCCTCACAACGAAAAAAGCCGACTGCACGCGAGCCGGCTTTTTTCGTTGTTATATTGGAGGCCCCGACCAGATTCGAACTGGTGATAAAGGTTTTGCAGACCTCTGCCTTACCACTTGGCGACGGGGCCGAACAGTGTTGCTTTATCCTCTGCCGTCAAGGCCCGCAAGTGATAACAGATTGTTCCGAAGCCTGTCAAGCCAAAAGCGGCGCCGCCAAGAACCAGGCAGCACAAAACAGACCGGCGCTGTCAGGGGGCCGCGCCGTCCTGCGCAAGCTGCCGGGCCACCGCCGCGACCTTGCCGGCCATGGTGTGTTCGCGGTCGCGCCGATCATCGATCTTGATCAGCGTCGATACCCGCTGGGCACCAGCCAGAAACGGCGATTCGTGCATCCGCCGCACCAGGGCAAAAATGTCCTCAATGTCACCTTCGAGGATCGTCCCCATCGGGGTGAGCTGGTATTTCAGGCCCGACTCCTGCACCAGACGCAGGCAGCCGGCAACAAAATGCGACAATCCGCCATGTCCTTCCCCCAGGGGGGTACAGCTGATCTGAACAACGGCCATTGATTTTCCTCCTTAAGCAACGATGGTACCAGCGCACATCCCGGCAAAGACCGGCGCCAGGTCTTAGGACTGACGAATGCGCGGATCGGCCAGGGCATAACCGACATCGGCCAGCAGATTGCCCAGCAGGGTGAGAAAGGCGCCAATCACCAGAATCCCCATGATCAAAGGGTAATCGCGCATCATCACGCCATCGTAAAACAACTTGCCCATGCCGGGAATGGCAAAGATGCTCTCGAAAATCACACTGCCGCCGATCAGGCCAGGCACCGACAGGCCCAACAGGGTAATCAGCGGCAACAGGGCATTGCGCAGGGCATGACGCAGCACCACCAGCCGTTCCGACAGCCCCTTGGCCCGCGCCGTGAGAATGTAATCCTGGCCAATGACTTCCAGCATATTCGACCGCATGTAACGTGAAAACCCGGCCAGGCCACCGAATGCCGATACCAACACCGGCAAGACCAGATGATGAGCCACATCGAGCCACTGTTCAACGGGACCGAGATAGGCGTGGCCGAGGGACTTGATACCGGATACCGGAAACCAGCCAAGATAAACCCCGAAATGATCCATCAGCAGCAGCGACAGCCAGAACGAGGGCGTAGCGAAACCGACAAACACCAGCAGCGTGGTCAGGCGATCGAACAGACGGTGGCGTCGCAGGGCCGAGAGAATGCCCAACGGAATGGCCACCAGCAGAATCAGACCGATGGACAGCAGATTGATCAGAATGGTCACCGGCAAACGCTCGACGATCTTGTCCCACACCGGCCGGCGGTCCTGGGAAAAGGAGGTGCCGAAATCCAGCCGCACCAGCCGCTTGACCCAGACCGCATATTGCACCAGCAACGGCTGATCCAGGCCGTACTGCGCCCGCAGCCGCTCCTTGAGTTCGGTGCCGGCCTCGGGATTCATCTCGGTCTGCAGATCGGTCGGCTCGCCCGGCGCCAGATGGATCACCACAAAGGAAATCAGCGTGATCCCCAGCAGCAGCGGTACCATCAGCAACAGGCGTCTGGTCAGATAAAACAACATCGCTTTCTCCCTGTCCTGGGCGACTTTCAGCGCAGATAGCGCTGCTGGGCCTGCGGCACGAACCAGCGGATCAGGTTGTGCTGGATACCCGCCGGCGCCTGTTCAATCCCATGAAAACGGCGCGCCACGACCGGCAGGCTGTCAGGGACAAACAAAAAGGTGTAGGGCACCTCCTCCGCCAGAATCTCCTGCAGTTGCCAGTAGATCTGTTGGCGCCGGTCCTGGTCCAGGCTGCGGCGGCCCTGCTCCAGCAGCGCATCGACCCGGGCGTTGTTGAAGCCGATGATATTGAGCTCGCCCGGCCCGGTCTTGCTCGAATGCCAGACATTGTAGCCATCGGGATCAATGGGCACGGTCCAGCCCAGCAAGGTGGCATCGAATTTACCCGGATAGATGAATTCTTTCAAGAACGAGGCCCATTCGATCACCCGCAGACGCACATCCATGCCGACCTCGGCCAGGCGCCGCTGAATGATCTCGCCGGCCTTGATGCGCTGATCGTTGCCCTGGTTGGTCAGGATGACAAAACGCAGCGGCTTACCGTCACGCTCGCGCACACCATCGCCGTCGCGGTCAATCCAGCCGGCCTCCTCCAGCAGAGCGGCAGCTCGCGCAGGATCGAAGGCATAGTCCTTGACCTGCGGATTGTGCGGCCAACTGCCCGGCACATAGGGACCGTTGGCCGGCTGGCCCAGGCCCAGCAGCACGCCATCGATCAGCTCCTGTTTGTCGATGGCATGGGAAATGGCCTGCCGCACCCGTTTATCCTGAAACAGCGGCTTGCGCAGATTGTAACCCAGATAGGTATAGGCAAAAGCCGGATAGCGGTATTTGTTGAAGCGGCGACCAAAGGCCGGTGTTTCGGTCTGGCGAGCAAACTGCAGCGGCGTCAGCCCCATGGTATCGAGGCCGCCGGACTGCAGTTCAAGAAACATGGTGGTCGAATCGGGAATCACGCGATAGAGCACCCGCCGGAGGTAGGCCGCCCCCTCGTAATAGTCCTCGTTACGTTCCAGCACAATCATTTCACCCGGCTGCCAGCTGATAAAGCGGAACGGCCCGGTACCCACCGGCGCACGACACAGCGGGCTGGTGGTGACATCCTGCCCTTCAAGCAGATGCTTCGGACAGATATCCAGCGCCCAGCTCGGCAGAGCGGCCGCCAGGGGCTTGTCGTAACGCACCCGGAAGGTATAGGGATCGGGAGCTTCAGCCTTACTGACCTGACGATACTGCTCGGCATAGGCCGTCGGCGTGGCGGGATCGATCATCAGCTGATAGGTGAACAGAACATCGGCCGAGGTGAAGGGCGCGCCATCATGCCAGCGCACATCGCGCCGCAGATGAAAGGTGATTTCGCGGCCATCAGCGGAGATATCCCACGACTGCGCCAGATCGCCCTCGATCTGCAGATCCTTGTCGTAGCGCACCAGACCATTGTAGACCAGGGAGGTGATCGCGGTCGACGAAGCATCCGACGCCAGCGGGGGCAGCAGATTGCTGGCGTCACCGATGGTGCCCATGATCAGGGTATCACCGTAGGCCGGCACGACAGTACCCTCCGCCGCCGGCGACAGCTCCTCGGCCCGGCAGCCCATCAGCAACGACAGCACGACGGTTAACCGAATCAGCAGAAACGGCAAGCGTAACCGTCTCATTGAAGCAGCTCCAGTGGCAACAGCTCACTGCCCGGCGGCACCTGCAGACGAAACAGCGCCGCCGGCAACGGCGGATTGAAACGCACCTCTTCCAACTTCAATTCAAGCCGCAACTGGCGATCGGGCATCAGCATGACGATCTGACGCGGAAAACCATCAACGGCATCCGGCGCGCTGTAGTCCACCTGGTAGAGCAGCTGTTCGCCCTGATAACATTCGATGCGCTCCAGCGCGCTGTCCGACAGCACCACCCGGTAACGCGGTCCATCGGCGGTCAGCCACCAGAGGCCGTCCGCCTGCCAGCGGGGCTTGCCCAGGGCGACAACGGCACGGGGCAGCTGGCCCAGCAGCAACGCCACCAGATCCGGCGCGGCCAGCGGCACCCCGGTGAAGCGGTCAATCCGCTCACGACTGGACAGACCGTTGTAGCAGGCCTGCTGCGACGGCACGCAAACCTCCATGAAGGCGCCATCAACGGCCAAATCGAGCACCGGCTGGCCCAACAGCCGGAACACCTCCAGCCGGATGCGGCCAGGACGCTGAACATGCAGCGCCTGGGTCGAACGCCAGCGTTTGCCGGCACGTTCCGAACGCACCGTCGCCAGCGCCTGGAGACTGTCAATCTGCTGATGGCGCTGCCACACCGCCTGCTGGCGAGCCCGGCTGGTGGCTTCCGGTAGCGGCAGTGGCGGCCGGGCACAGGCAGACAACAACAGCACAAATCCCAGCCACAGGGCGGATTGAACAGGGAGAATCCGGATCATGCGTCCTCGTCGTTGATATGGGGTCGCGGCAGGCGTTCGGCCGGTCGCAGCTGGCGCAGGCGCTGCCGCAAGCGCTGTGCCTGATCGGTCATGCCCAGCCGTTGATAAAGCTCCAGCAGGTGGGTCACAATATCGCTGTCATCGGACTGCTGTTCGTAGGCCTGCTCCAGATAGAGCAACGCCTCGTCGAGTTCACCGCGCCTGAAATGCACCCAGCCCAGGGTATCGAGATGGGCGGCCCGGTCGTCCAGTTGCACCGCCTGGCGAGCCAGCTTGAGGGCCTCATCCAGGGCCTCGCCCGCCTCGGCATAGAAAAAAGCCAGGTGGTTCAGGGCCGCGGCATGATCGGGCTTCAACCGCAGCACCTGCAGCAGTCGGTCACGGGCCTGGCGTCGCTGCCCCAGGGCGGTCAGAAACAGGGCCGCGTCATAATGCAGATCGGGGTTGTGCGGATCCTGGGCCAGGGCCTGCTCCAGGCTGTGGAGCGCCTGCTGAGGCCGCCCCGACCACCAGTGCAGCGCGGCCAACTGGCGCCACAGCAACAGGTCCGCTGGCTGCTGCGCCAGCAATTCTTCCACCAGCAGCAGGGCAGCGTCGTAACGCTGTTGCTGCAGCAGCAGCATCAGTCGCAGCCGGTCAAAGCGCGGCCGCAACTCCGGCAGCACACGAGCTGCCTGCAGATAGAGGGTTCGGGCCGCATCGAAACGTCTTTGACGTTCGAGCAGGCGGCCAAGCTCCAGATAGGGCTCCGGCAGAAAGGGATTGATGGCGATAAGGGTCTCGTAGGTCCGCATGGCCGTCGAGGTCTGACGGAGCAGCTGCTGCACCCGGGCCAGTTCCAGCAGTCCTTCGGCCGACAACGGTTCCAGCTCCAGCAGGGTTTCAAGTGCCTTGGCCGCACGCTGAAAACGCCCCTCCGATGCCGCCAGGCGGGCGCTGTAAAGCCACAGTTCACTCGGCCGCTCATCAATGGCCGCCAGCTGTTCAAAGGCATCCAGGGCCTCATCGATACGGCCCTCGCTATAGAGCATGTCGGCCTGCAACAGCCGGGCATCACGATCGGCCGGATCACGCCGCAAGGCCTGCTGCAGCGCCTGCCGTGCCAGCAACGGCTGTTCCATTTCCAGATACAGGCTGGCCACCGCCAGATACAGCGGCACGGCATCGGGATCAACATTCAGGCTCTGCTGCAGGGCATCGAGAGCCGCCTGCGGGCGCCCCAGATCCGCCTCCAGCCGCGCCCGCAGGTAATGCGACCAGGCCCGCGCCGGCCGGGTATCGGCCGGGGGCAGCTGCACGCAGGGCCGGGGTGGCTCCACAGGGGCCGGCAATTCGGCCACAGGGCGGGCGCAGCCAAGCAAAACCAGCAGCAGCAGGGCCAGCAACGATTTTTTGACCGGAAAGGCCGAGAGGTTCATGGACACGGATTTTTAACTCTATGATGAAACCAGCCGCAAAAGAGACCGGTTGAAGCACTGGCGCGGCGGCGCGGCCATGACCTCGTCAGGGGTTGCCTTTGGACTTGCGCTTGATCCCCGGCCCCGCTAGACTCGCCGACGCGCCAGCAGTGTGCGGCAGCCGCTTGCCAACCGGAGACAACATCCCCGGCAGGCCGGGTCGGCGGCCCCCTGGCGGACGCCCGCGCCGGTGAAATACCGCAAAGCCAGCGGGCCTGCAAGTGCTATCTTCTGTCAGCCTCAACAGCGGAGTTTTTCCCCATGGCCATCGCCGCAAAAGTCAGTCAGTGTCTGGAACAATCGTCCTGGATTCGCAAGATGTTCGAACAGGGAGCCCAGCTGCGTGCCCGTCTGGGTGAAGACAGGGTGTTCGATTTCACCATCGGCAACCCGGCGGTGGAGCCACCAGCCGCCTTTCATGAAGCCTTGCGCCAACTGGCCAACCAGCCCGAGCCGGGCATGCACCGTTACATGAGCAACGCCGGCTATGACGAAACCCGCGCCGCCGTGGCCGATTTTCTCAACCAGCGCAGCGTCCGCCCCCTGAGCGCCGAGCAGGTGGTCATGACCTGCGGTGCCGGCGGCGCCCTCAACGTGGTTTTAAAAACCCTGCTCAATCCGGGCGACGAGGTGATCATCCTGGCCCCCTACTTTGTCGAATACAAGTTCTACATCGACAACCACGGCGGTGTGCCACGGGTGGTCAACTGTCTGACCGACAGCTTCCTGCCTGATCTGGCCGCCATCGAGCAGGCCATTGGTCCCAACACCAAGGCCATCATTCTCAATTCGCCCAACAACCCCACCGGCGTCATCTACCCGCAGACCAGCCTCGATGCCCTCGAAGCCCTGCTGCAGCGCAAGGGCGAGGAGCTTAACCGCACCCTCTATGTCATCTCCGACGAGCCCTATGCCCGTCTGGCCTACGACGGCATTGAGGTACCCTGCGTGTTCAACAGTATCCGCAACGCCATTTTGGTAACCTCGCACTCGAAGGATCTGGCGTTGCCAGGTGAGCGCATCGGCTATCTCGCCGCCAATCCGGCCATGGAAGAGGTTGATCAGTTCATCGCCGGGGCCGTGTTCTGCAACCGCGTGCTCGGTTTTGTCAACGCACCGGCCCTGATGCAACGGCTGGTAGCCGGCCTGCAGCACGAAAGTGTCGATATCGCCGCCTACCAGGAAAAACGCGACCTGCTCTACAACGAACTGACGGCGCTAGGCTTTTCGATGGTCAAGCCGCAGGGCGGTTTCTACCTTTTCCCCCGCTCGCCATTGGCCGATGATGTGGCCTTTGTCGAACAGGCCCAGCAGCATAACATCCTGCTGGTTCCTGGCAAGGGCTTTGGTGCGCCGGGGTACTTCCGTATCGCCTATTGCATCGACCGGGCCGTCATCGAACGCAGTCTGCCGGCCTGGCGCGACCTGGCCACCGAACTGGGCTGCATCAGTCGCGCCTGACAAACCGCATCAGTACGCCTTCTTAACAACACCGGAGCCCGCTGGCCAATGCCGCGGGCTCCGGTGTTTAGCATCATCGATGGTGCGGCAACCCTCAGGAAACGGCAACAACATCGGGTTGATTGGCGCCGAGCGGCAGGGTAAAAGCGAAGCTGGCACCCTGCGAGTCCTCATTGCTGTACCACAGACGACCGCCATGGCGTTGCACAATTCGCCAGGCAATGGCCAGTTCCAGGCCGCTGGCGGCAGGATGATCGGCCAACGGTGGGCAGGCAAAGGGTTTGAAGAAGCTGGCTTCTTCACAACCAAAAGCCGGCCAGGGCGGGCCGTTATCGCGCAGATAGTAGTGGGTTTCACCCTCCAGGTTGCGTGAGCCGATCTGAATCTCCACCGCGGGTTGCGTGGCCGTGCGCCAGGAGACCAGGGTAAACAACACATCCCACAGGCGACGCAGCGCCGCCGGATCGGCCTGGGCCGGCGGCAGACTGGCCAGCCGCAGTTTCAGCCCCGCCCGCTGACGTAAACCGCTGGCGACCAGTCGCTCCTCCACCAGGGCGGTCAGATCGCAGCTGCGCTTGTGCAGACTGCGGTACCCCAGTTCCAGATAATCGTGCAGATCCGTCACCAGCCGTTCAAGACGGGCCAGCGCAGCGGCAGCTTCCCTTTGTGATGGCGCAGGCTGCCGGCACAAAACCCTCAGGGGCCGATGCAAGGCTTCGGCCAGCGCCAGACAAAAATCCTGCTGTTGCTGGTTGCCCTGTTGCAGAGCGCATATCCGCTGATCAACCTGCTCCTCCAGGGCGGCATGAAGTTCCCGAATCCGCTGCTGCGCCCGGAACGCCTCACTGACATCCTGAGCCGTGCCACTGAGGTGAAGAGCCGCCAAGGCCAGATCAGCCGTTTCCCCCGCACCGACCTCGGCATCGATCCGAACCTGGCGCGACACGGCCCCGACCAGCTCCAGCGGCAGCTCAATGGCGGTAAAGGTGCCACAGAAACGCGCCTGGCGCAGATGGTGATACAACCGCTGTCGCTCCGCCGGTCGCACGACCCGCAACAAACGCCGCAGGCTCACCCGCCGCTGACTGCCCGGCAGTGCCGCCAGGTCATCGTCTGGCCAGCATTGCAAACCGAACAGAGCCAGCAGTTGGGGCGACACCCGCAAGCCTTCGGTGGCGTTGTAATCCCAATAGGCCAGTCGGGCCATGCGCTGGGCCCGCGCCAGTCGCTGAGCCATCGATCGCAGGGCGGCCTCGCGCTCGCCAATGGCACTGGCCATGCGGTCGATATCGGCACCCAGACGATCGATCTCGTCGCACCCCTGCTGTTCCGTCATGCGGCTGCGCTGCTGGTAGTCCCCTTCGCGCAGGGCCCGGGCCACGCCCAGCAGACTGCCAAGCCGGCGCAGCACCAGGCGATTGAGCACCAGCGCCAGAAAGGCGAACAGCAACAGGCCGCTGAGCAACGCCAGTGGCAGGGTCTGGTGCAGATAGGCACGGACAAACTGGGCGGTCAGCCGGCTGGGCACCCGCACACTGATAATGCCGCGCAGATCCCCCACCCGATAACCGAAACCGCTGCTGTAACGCGACCGGATGGTCGGGGGCGCCAGAGCCGCTTCCCCATGACATTCCAGACAATAATCCTCCACCCAGATGGGGGCGGCATACTGAAAATATGAGTTTGCCCCATCGACCCGTTCAAAGTATTCGGTCTGCTGCGGATGGTGGCGGAAATAGTCGATCAGCTGCTGTTCGGCGGGGTCGGCCTGGTTGGCCGGATTGCGCGGCATGGCCGAGACGTTGTTGAACAGCAGACCGTTTTTCTGGGCCTGATTGAACCGCTCGGAGATGCGCGCCAGCGCGTGGGCAGGCAGAAATCCGAGGGTGGCGGGCGTCAGATCGACACCGCTGGCGAGAAACTGGTGATGATAGACATAGCGCGTTGCCATCATCAGGTTCTTGACATCGCGCGCCTGCTGCAGAATCTGATGGCGGGCAATGTCTTCTAGCTTGCAGTACTCCACCCAGCCGCTGGCCAGAAGAAACAGGGCATAACAGGTCAACACCAACAGTGACAGCTTGCTTTTAAGGCCCATCTCGTCTCCTGTTGCCTTCTGCCGGCTAAGGTGTCGCTATCGCCGGCGCTGTCAGAGCTCCCGGGCAAACCGGTAGGACTGCAGCCAGGGTTCCCGACAGCTGCCGGCGCAGACCGCCAGGGTATCCTCGGCGTAAACCTGTTCCTCCCGGGTGGGAATGATCCACAGCTGTACCGCCGCCTGCGGCGGACTGATGCAGCGCTCCTCCTGCAGATGCTCGCTGCAGGCATTGCGACCGCCGTCGAGGTGCACCCCGAAGGCTTCGAGCCCCTGCAACAATTGCTGGCGCAGGGGCGCCTCCAGGGCACCCTGGCCACAGCTGAACACAATGGCATCACAGCCGCCCAGCGCCGCCAGATAGGCGCCGAGATACTTGCGCAGACCATAGCACTCCATGCGCATGGCCAAAGCAGCCCGAGCTTCGCCGGCATTGGCCCGCTCGATCACATCACGTCGACCACGCCCCTGCCCAACCACCCCCAGCAGACCACTTTTTTCGTTAAGGACCTCCTCGACCTGCTGGGCGCTGAGTTCCTGCCAGTCCATCATAAAACCGGGGATGCCGGGATCAATGGTGCCACTGCGCCGCTCCTGCATGGTGCCTTCCACCGGGGTGAACCCCATGCTGGTATCCACCGAGCAACCCCCGGCAATGGCACAAAGGGAGATACCCAGTTCCATGTGCACCGTGATCAGACGGCAGTCGGCCACATCCCGCCCCAGCCGCAGGGCCGCCCGGCGCGACAGGTACAGATGCGACGGCCCGTGAAAGCCATAACGCCGCACCCCGTGTTTACGATACCAGTCGTGCGGTAACGGATAGTGATAGGCGTAAGGCGGCAGGGTCTGGTGGAAAGCCGTGTCAAAGATGGCCACGTGACAGGCCGCCGGCAGCAGCTGCAAGGCGGCTTCGATCCCGGCCCGGTTGGGGCGGTTGTATTTGGGCGCCAACCGTTCCAGACGGGCAATTTCAGCCAGCACCAGGCCATCAATGGCAACCGACTGACGAAAGCGTTCGCCGCCGTGCACCACCCGATGTCCCACCGCCCGGATATCGCGTCCCGGCACCAGCGGGCCACCCGCGCTGGCCGAATAAAGTCGCTGCAACACATAGGCTAAAGCCTCGACAAGGCTGTCGAGCTGAGGTGTCGCGCCGCACGCGACCGGCGAGCCATAGTCATACTGCAGCCACACCGGCAAGCCGGTACCGATACCTTCGACGGTACCCCAGGCCAAGGCAGTGAGTTCAGGGGTGGCAAATAGGGAGTATTCGAGGGAATGTTCCCGGCAGCTCAGGGTCAACAGACACATGACGGCCTCTTTCGCGGCGGCGAAGGACAGGAAAACAGGGAAACTGGGCGGCGTGACAGCACAGGAACCGGTCAGGCACCAAGGATTCCCGTACCCCCGCAGTTCTCGCACTTTTGCGTTGCTGGCGTCAAGGATCAAACCCGATCAAGGAAAAAATCCCCGTCCAGAGCGGCCGGTGTTTGCCCGGTCTGCAGCGCACTGCCAGCCGGCCGGAAGTCGCGGACCAGCAGCTGCAAGGTTTCGCGCTCACGCCAGCGGTTGATCTGCAACTGGCAAAGAACATCAACAGGACGATTGAGTTCGGTCAGGCGCTCGGCGACATCAAAGGCAATGGCCGGCAGGCTGTAGCCGCCTTGCTGCAGCACAAAACGGGCATGGCGACCGCCGCTCAGCGTACGCAGCTGGCAGACCCGCAGATCACGGCAAAGAAACAGCGGTTCTGGATTGCCCATGCCAAAGGGTGCCAGCGCCGTGATCTGGCGCCAGCTGTCTTCGTGCAGTTCATCGAGCTGCACCTCCAGATCGAACAGCCGCCGCGGCTGCAGATCCTGCGGTTGCAGGGCAGCGCACGCCTGCTGTTCGAACGCCTCGGCAAAAGCGGCCAGCCGCTGCGGCTGCAGCCGCAGACCGGCAGCCGCGGCATGACCACCATAACCCAGCAGATGCTGATGACAGCCCTGCAGGGCCTGATAGAGATGAAAGCCGCGAATCGAACGAGCCGAGCCTTTGCCCTCGCCTGCCGCCAAGTCGTCCGCCAGCGCAATCAGCACCACCGGCCGGTGATAGCGTTCCACCAGCCGGCTGGCCACGATACCGATAACGCCCGCATGCCAGCGGCTATCGGCCAGCACAATGCTGCGGCTTGAGGCCGGCAATTCGGCCTCGACCCGGGCGATAGCCTGGGCGAAGGTTTCCGCCTCGATCTGCTGGCGCTGACGATTGCAGCCATCGAGCTGTTGGGCCAGGGGCACGACCTCGGCAGGCTGACGATTCAGCAGCAGTTCCACCGCCGCTGCGGCATCGGCCAGCCGGCCGGCGGCGTTGAGCCGCGGTGCCAGTTTGAAACCGACAACGCCGGCGCTGACCCGGTCAACCCCGGCCAGGCGCAACAGCTCGGCCAATCCTGCGCGCGGCTGCTGTTGCAGCAGCTCCAGTCCGACCCGCACCAGCAGACGATTGACGCCGGTCAACGGCACCAGATCGGCAATGGTGCCCAGGGCCACCAGGTCAAGCAACAGCCGCGCATCGGGCGCCGGTTGGGGCAGCTGCCCGGCAAGACGCAGTTGCCGTTGCAGTGCCAACAGCAACATAAAGGCAACACCGACACCTGCCAGCGGCTGGAACGGATAGGCGCTGTCGGCGCGCCAGGGATTGATGCAGGCCAGCACCTCGGGCAACTTCTCCGGCGGCTGGTGATGATCCGTCACGATCAGATCCATCCCCAATTCAGCACTGAGCTGCGCCTCGGCCAGGGCGCTGGTGCCGCAATCGACCGAAACCACCAGCCGTACGCCCCGGGCCGCCGCCTGCCGCAGAGCCTCGCCGCACAGACCATAGCCATCGCGCAGACGCAAGGGGATGTGGTATTCCACCCGGCCACCGAGTTGTCGCAGTCCTTCACACAGCAACGCCGTGCCGCTGATGCCATCGACATCGTAATCACCATGAACAGCGATGGTCTCACCCGTCGCCAACGCCTGCTGCAGCCGTGCCACGGCCACGGCCATGTCCGGCAACAGGTCAGGATCGGGCAGGTCCTTGAGCCGACCCAGCAGAAACAGGCGGGCATCTTCAGCCGCGGCCACACCCCGCAACGCCAGCAACTGGGCCTGCAATGGACCAGCAGCGACATCCGGTCCGTTCAGGGGGGGCAGCGGCGGGCGCGGCAACCAGACGGGCGCGTCACAGGGCCGCATCATAACCGCAGCACCCGCCGGCGACACCGGCCAGCCAGGCGCAGACCAGCAGGCCAACCGCAACCCATCAGATCCGCCAGCCAACAAACGAACAGGGGCCAGCAAAGCCAGCCCCCACGCGAAACTACAGATATCAAGACAACAGCTCCAGGCACACTAGACCCTCTGCGCCGCCCGCTTCTGCCAAGTCAGCAGCACCGGGCTGGCCACAAAAATGGAGGAATAGGTACCAACCACCACCCCCACCAGCAGGGCAAAAGCAAAGTTGTGGATCACTCCGCCGCCAAAGATGAACAGGGCCAGAATCACGATCAGGGTCGTGCCGGAGGTCAGCAGGGTACGCGACAGAGTTTCATTAATGCTGCGATTGACCAGCCCGGCAAAAACCGCCGGTTCGTGGGACTGTGGTCCGGTATTTTCACGAATTCGGTCGTAGATAATGATGGTGTCATTGAGAGAATAACCGATAATGGCCAGAAAGGCGGCAATGGTCGGCAGGTCAATCTCGCGACCGGTCAGGGCAAAGGCGCCAAGGGTGATCAGCACGTCGTGCGCCAGGGCGACAATGGCGCCAATGGCAAAGCGCAGTTCGAAACGCCAGGTGATATAGACCAGAATACCGATCATGGCATAGAGTACAGCCATCAGGCCCTTCTGGCGCAGTTCCTTGCCCACCTGCGGGCCAACCATCTCGGTGCGGCGCACTTCCACCGCACCGGTACCGTAATGCTGCTCCAGCGCCGTCGCGATACGCTGGGACAACACCTCCAGATCACTGCTGGTTTCCTGGGCACGCACCAAAAACTCGTTACCGTCCTCGCCAAACCGCTGCACCGTCGCCGCCGGCAGCAGATCGGGCTGCTGCAACTGCTGCTTGATGGCAGCCGCGTCCGTTGGTGCGTCGAAGCGCAGCTGCACCAGGGTACCACCAGCGAAATCGACTCCATAGGTCGGACCACCACGGCCAATCAGCGCCATCAGACCGATCAGAATCAGCAGCGCGGAAACAATATAGGCCAGACGCCGCTTGCCGACAAAATCAAGATTGATACCGGGCTTGATCAGTTCCATGAAGAGCTCCTTAAATGCTCAGTTCTTTGACCTTGCGGCCGGCAAGGACGAAATCGAAAATAAAACGGGTCACAAAGATCGCCGTGAACATCGATGCCAGAATACCGATACTGAGGGTAACGGCAAACCCCTTCACCGGTCCGGTACCAAACTGGAACAGCACCAGCGCGGCAATCAGGGTGGTGATATTGGCATCGACAATGGTCACGAAGGCACAGGCGTAACCGGCATCAATGGCCAGCCGTGGCGACTTGCCATGGCGCAGTTCCTCACGAATGCGCTCGAACACCAGCACGTTGGCGTCCACCGCCATGCCGACGGTCAGCACGATACCGGCCAGACCGGGCAGCGTCAGAGTCGCCTTAAGCAGCGACAACAGTGCCAGAATGAACACCAGATTCAGCACCAGCGCCAGATTGGCCACCAGCCCGCTGGCACGGTAGTACAGCAGCATCAGCGCCACCACCAGCAGCCCGCCGATCAGTACCGAGCGCAGTCCCTGCTCAATGGAATCCATGCCGAGGGAAGGTCCGACGGTGCGGTTTTCCAGGATCTGCACGGGCGCCGGCAGCGAACCGGCACGCAGCACGATGGCCAGATCGGTGGCTTCCTGTTCGGTGAACGAGCCACTGATCTGGGCGCTGCCGCCAGCAATGCGCTCACGGATGGTCGGCGCTGAATAGATGGTGTCATCCAGCACAATGGCCATGCGCTTGCCCACATTGGCGGCAGTGATCTGATCGAAACGCTGAGCGCCAACAGCGTTGAAATCGATGGCGACATAGGGCTCGTTGAAGCGGGTATCGATCCGCACCTGAGCATCGGACAGCAGATCGCCGGTAATAACGGCCCGCTCCTGCACCACCAGCGGAATCTCGGTCACCGCACCGGTGCGCGGATCGACCCGCCGCTCATACAGCAAACGGTTGCCAGCCGGCAGCTGGCCGGCCTGGGCCTGAGCAACGTCGATCCCTTCGGCGACCAGCTTGAATTCGAGACGGGCGGTCTTGCCCAGCAGGTCAATCGCGCGCTGGGGATCCTTGACCCCCGGCAGCTGTATCAGAATACGGTTGTCGGACTGACGCTGCAGCAGCGGTTCGCTGACACCGAACTGGTCAACACGGTTACGCAGGGTTTCCAGCGCCTGACGCACGGCATAGTCCTTGATCTCGTCAATCTGGCTGGCGGTAAAGCGATAGTTTTTCTGAATGTAACCGCTCTCACTGGCAACGGTCAGCGGTTCAAGGGAAGGAAACTGCTCGCGCATCAGCGCATCGACCTGCCGCTCGCCCTCTTCGTCGTACACCGTTACCGCCAGCCGCTCGCCCGGCAGGCGCTCCAGCCGCCGGAACACCACGTCCTTCTCCCGCAGCAGCACATCGACCTGGTCAACCAGGCTGTCGAGGCGGCTTTCCACCGCCTTGTCGACATCAACCCCCAGAACCAGATGCATGCCACCCTGCAGATCAAGACCGAGATGGATGGGATCAAAAGCGTTGCGCCACCAGGCCGGCAGCTTGTCGTTCATCAGGGTCGGCGCCAGCGACATCAGCGCCAGCACCAGGCAGAACAGGATCAGCGTCCCCCGCAGTTTGATGCTGTTGGACATGGTCGTTACAGACTCCTTCGCAAAGGATAAGGAATAAAAGCCGACAGAACAGTCAGTTTACAACCGCACGGCATGAAAAAAGGCGCCGGTGGAGGCCAGCGCCTTCAGGCAGCAGACAAAAAATTGCTAGCTGGCCGCCGTCGGATCGATGCCGGTGACAGAGGCGCGGCTGAGACGAATCTTGACGCCCTTGTCAACCTCCAGTGTTACCACCTGCTCCTGCACCGTCACGATACGGCCATGAATACCGCCGGCGGTGATGACCTGATCACCGGCCTTGAGGCTGTCAAGCAGCTTGCGATGCTCCTTGGCCCGCTTCTGCTGCGGCCGGATGAGCAGAAAATAGAAGATGGCGAACATGATCACCAGCATGATGATCCCTTCGTAGCCCTGAGCCGAACCGGCCTGGCCGGGCTGACCTGCCATCGCGTAAACGGTTGAAGCCATGTGTCGTTCCTCCTTGGATGCGTGAATAACGGATAAGGCTCCTGTTTATAGCCTGTCAGGCGCCGCTTTTCAACAATTTCACCCGCAGTCCGTCTCAGCGGACGTGCGCCGCTGATAGAAATCCTGACAGAAGGCGGCAAAACGGCCCTGTTCAAGGGCCTGGCGCATGCGCGCCATCAGGCCGAGATAATAGTGCAGGTTGTGATGGGTGTTGAGCATGGCCGCCAGAATCTCGTTGCACTGATACAGATGGCGCAGATAGGCGCGGCTGTAATGGCGGCAGACATAGCAGTCGCACGCGGGATCGATGGGACCGGCATCATCCTGGTAGCGAGCCTGTTTGATGCTCAGACGGCCGAAATGGGTGAACAGCACGCCATTGCGGGCGTTGCGCGTCGGCATGACGCAGTCAAACAGATCGACCCCGCGACGGACACCCTCGACCAGATTTTCCGGTGTACCAACCCCCATGACATAGCGCGGCTGATTGTCGGGCAGCAATGGCAGTGTCCACTCCATTACCTGATACATCAGCGCCGCTTCCTCACCCACCGACAGACCGCCCAGAGCATAGCCATCGAAACCGATCGCCAGCAACTCCTCGACACTGCGGCGGCGCAGATCAGCGTGCATGCCGCCCTGCACGATGCCGAACAGGGCACTGCCGTCTGACTGGTGTGCCGCCTTGCAGCGGGCGGCCCAGCGCATCGAACGCGCCGTCGAGTCAGCGACATAGGCCCGTTCGGCCGGATAGGGAATACACTCGTCGAACACCATGATGACATCCGCATCAAGCGCCTGCTGAATGGCGATGGAGGATTCCGGCGTCAGCACCTGGGCGCTGCCGTCGAGATGCGACTGAAAGCGCACCCCCGCCTCATCAATCTTGCGCAACTTGCCCAAACTGAACACCTGAAAGCCGCCGCTGTCGGTCAGAATCGGGCCATCCCAGTGCATGAAACGGTGCAGACCACCCAGGCGGGCAATACGTTCATGGCCGGGGCGCAGAAACAGATGATAGGTGTTGCCCAGCAGGATCTGCGCGCCCAACTCCCGCAGGGTTTCCGGCAGCATGGCCTTGACGGTACCCTGGGTACCAACCGGCATGAAAGCCGGCGTCTCCACCGGTCCCCGGCGGGTTTGCAACCGTCCCCGGCGGGCGGCGCTGCTGGGATCACGACAAAGCAATTCGTAGGACGTCATCACCATAAGCCTTTTCGCGAAAAAACCTTAAAAACGGATTTCAAAACACTGCAATCACTGAATAAACATGCAGTCGCCATAACTGAAAAACCGGTAGCCTTCGGCCACCGCCCGGGCATAGGCGGCCAGCACCGCCTCGCGTCCGGCCAGGGCACAGACCAGCATCAGCAGGGTCGACTGCGGCAGATGAAAGTTGGTCACCAGAGCGTCGACCTGACGAAAGCGGTAGCCGGGATAGATGAAGATATCCGTCAGCCCGTCACCAGCCCGCAAATGGCCGTCAGCCATGCTGGCGGCTTCGAGGGTGCGGGCCACGGTGGTGCCCAGGGCCACAATCCGCCGTCCTTCAGCACGGGCGCGATTAATGGTCGCGGCTGTGGTCTGTGGCACGGCATAGGCCTCCTCGTGCATGCGGTGATGACGCGGATCTTCCACCCGTACCGGTAAAAAGGTGCCCAGTCCGACATGCAGCGTCAGGTTGCACAGCGCAACCCCCAGCCGTTCCAGCCGGGCAAAGCATTCCGGCGTGAAATGCAGCCCTGCCGTCGGTGCCGCCACGGCGCCAGGCACACGCGCAAAGGTGGTCTGATAGCGTTCGCGGTCGTCCGCCTCAGCCGGGCGGGTGATATAGGGCGGCAACGGCACCTGACCGATGCGGTCGAGCAGCGCGGAAAAATCGCCGGCATGGTGAAAACAGAGATCGCGCTCTCCCCCCTCCCCCAGCGCCAGCACACTGGCCTTAAGCCCCTCGGCAAAATACAGAAGCTGACCCGGCCGTACCGGCTTGGAGCTGCGCGTCAGACAGCGCCAGCAAAGCCCGTCGGCAGCGACGCTCAACTGCCGCACCAGAAAAACCTCGACCCGGCCGCCGCTGTCCTTGCGCCCCAGCAGTCGTGCCGGGATCACCCGGGTATCGTTGCGCACCAGCACATCGCCGGGCCGGAAGTAGCTGGCAATATGACTGAACCAATCGCTCCGACAGCTGCCGTTGGCGCGGTCAAGCACCAGCAGTCGGCTGGCGTCGCGCCGCTCGGCCGGTTGCTGGGCAATCAGCTCGGCCGGCAACGCATAATCAAAATCCGTCAGCCGCATGGCCCTATCCCCCGAGGATGTGGCGGGCGCAGTAGAGGGTCAGCAAACCGGCCAGCATCAGCAGTAATCCCAACAGCCGCAGATGGCGCACCGGCACCGGCAACAACTGCACCAGCAACCGCTTCATGGTCAGCGGCGACAGGAACCAGGGAATACCCTCGACCACCAGCAGGACGCCGATCAATGACCAGAAAAACTCCATGTTCCCTCTCGGACTCCCGTCAACCCCAAGCACCTGACCAGCAGCACACTGACCACTGCAGCATAAAAAAGCCCGCCGATGCGGCGGGCTTGAAGATCCCGTAAACAACGAAGCCTTAGCGGCTCAGGTCCTGCACCGCCTGGAAAATCAGGTCGAACAGCTCCTGGATGTCCTCCTCGGCAATGCAGGAGAAAGCGATGCGCAGGTCGGTCTTGCCGGTGGCAATGGTGCCGACACCATATTTGTCGAGCAGATGCACCCGCAGGGTTTCGGCCGGCACGCTGTTGAGTTTCAGGCACATGAAGTAACCGGAATTGAACGGATAATAGCTCCAGGCGCTGTCGTACTTGCCGCTGTTGAGCACCTTCTTGACCTGCAGCGCGCGGCCCTTCATGACCTCAAACTTCTGCTGCTTCTGGGCCACGAAATCCGGCGACTTCAACGCTTCGAGAACGAAGGTCTGGCCCGGATGGGCACAGTTGGAGATGGTGGCGCGAATGCAGCCGAGGGTTTTCTTTTCCAGCGCCGTCAGCACCGCCTCGTTGGCGTCCTTGCTGCCGTCGGCGTAGGTGATGAAGCCGGTACGGAAACCCCAGACGTATTCCTCCTTGGTAGCACCATCCAGCTTGATTGCCAGAATCCGCGGATGCAGGTTGGCCAGCTTGCCGAACAGCGATTCCTTCAGCGAATCCTCGTAGAACAGGCCGAAATAGGCGTCGTCGGTGATCACCACCAGATTGCAGCCGTCCTCGGCCACCTCCTTGATGGCAGCAACAATGGCGTCGCCCTCGGCCACCGTCGGGGTGTAGCCGCTGGGATTGTTGGGGAAGTTCAGCAGCACGATGGCCTTGCCTTTTTCCGCGGCAACGTTCTGCAGCTCGGCCTTGAAGGCCGGCACGTTGAAGCCACCCTCAACGGTAAAGGTTGGATATTTCTTGATCACCGCGCCGCAGCGGGTGGTGAAGGTCAGGTTGTAATTGCCCCACAGCATGTCGGGCAGCACCATCTGGTCGCCGGCATCGACAAACAGGTCGGCCACGATGGACAGACCGTGGGTCAGGGCGCTGGTAACGATCGGCATGCCGAAATGCTTGCCCTGCTGGCTGGGATTCTCGCGCAGCATCTTGTCGCGCCAGGCCTGGCGCAGATCCATGCGGCCGGCCGGCGGCGCATAGGGATAGATATCCTTCGGATCGAAGGCGGACAACTTGTCCTGGATGCACTGCAGGTACATGGGGCCGCCGTTTTCGGTGGCGATACCGATGGTGGCGTTGAAACGGTGCGCCTTTTCCTTGGCCTCGGCCGACTGGGTCAGAATCCCTTTGGGGAAAAACAGATTCTTGCCAAGATTCGATAGCATTTCAAGGACGTAGGGGTTACTCTTCGCCAGCATTTCATTCAATTCTTGCGCCAGTGGATTCATCATGGAACCATTCCTCCTGTTCGGAAAAGGCGGTAAACCGGCTTGTCAGGGCTGCCGGTGGCAAAAACCAAGGCCGAATTAAATCAGCAATGGCGCTTGGCTGTCAATTGCAAAACAGCCGCCGCGCAGCGGGCCGATGCGGCCTGAAACGGGGATTTCGCATGCGTTTTCTCGACATTCTCGCCCCGGTGTTCCTGATCGTGCTGTGCGGCGCCCTGTTGCAGCGGCGCGCCCGCCTCGACCTGCAACCGCTGACCATCAGCGCCCTTTACCTGTTCGCCCCGGCCCTGACCTTCAGCGCCCTGATCAAACAGCCTCTCGATGGCAGCGCGCTAGGCCGGATCAGCCTCTACATGCTGCTGTATCTGGCCATCATGTTGCTGCTGGCCGGCCTGACCGGCCGACTGCTGGGCTGCGATGGCGACAGCCGGCGGGCCCTGACGTTGGCCGCCGCCATGATGAATATCGGCAATTTCGGTCTGCCGCTGGTCTATTTCGCCTTTGGCGAAGCTGCCGTCGCCACCTCGATCCTGGTCTTCGTGCTGTTTTCCCTGCCTCTCGGCAGCCTGGCCATCGTCATCGCCCAAGGCAGCCAGGCCGATTGGCGCAGCGCCCTGCGCAACAGTCTGCAGGTACCGATCATCCATGCCGCCCTGCTGGCGCTGCTGCTGCAAGCCCTGCATCTGCAACCACCGGCCTGGCTGCTGCGCCCCGTCGATCTGCTCGGTCAGGCCGCCGTACCGGTGATGCTGCTGCTGCTCGGCATGCAGATGGCCCGCAGCCGCTGGCAACAGGTCGGGCGGCTGTTGCCGGCCGCCATCAGTCTGCGCCTATTGATTGGCCCGCTGGTGGGGTACGGCCTGTGCCGCCTGCTGCAGATCGAAGGGTTGTTACGCGACGTGCTGTTGCTGCAGACCAGCACCCCGGCAGCGGTGCTGCCGCTGCTCTACGCCCTGCGTTTCGGCACCCGGCCTGATCTGCTGGCCAGTGCCATCATCGCCACCACGGCCCTGAGCGCCCTGAGTCTGACCGCCTTGCTCTATCTGCTGCCGCTGCTGCCCTGACGCCACCAGCGGTGGTTACAGCAGCCCCAGCGACAGCAGCGGCACATAGGTGATCAGCAGCAGACTCAGCAACAGCAGCAGCAGAAAAGGCCAGCTGGCGCGGTAAAGCGCGACCACCGGCCGCTTGAAGCGGTAGCTGGCGATAAACAGGTTCATGCCCACCGGCGGGGTCAGATAGCCAATCTGCATGTTGGCCAGAAAAATGATTCCCAGATGGACCGGATCGACACCGTAACCCAGCGCCACCGGCAGGATCAGCGGCACCACCAGCACCAGGGCACTGAAGATATCGAGCAACGCGCCGAGCAGTAGCAAAAACAGGTTGAGCAGCAACAGAAATCCCAGCCGGCTGTCCACCTGGCTCTGTACCAGGGTGAACAGCCGCTCCGGCACCCCACCATCGATCAGCGCCGTGGTTGAGGCCAGCGACAGCCCCAGAATCAGCAGAATCCCCCCCACCAGCACCAGGGCCCGTTCGCAGATATCCGCCAGACGCCGCAGCGGGATCTCGCGCAGCACCAGCACCTCGACCACAAACACATAGGCTAAAGTGACCGCCGCCGCTTCGGAAACGGCGAAACAACCGCTGTAAATGCCCCCCAGCACCACCAGCGGCAGCGGCAATTCCCACAGGGCCGCCCGCAATGCCCGACGCAGGCGCGCCGCGTCGAAGGGCAATGGCGGCCGCCGATGCCTTTCGCGCCAGACACTCCAGCCACCGAGCAGCGCCAACATCAGCAGGCCCGGCAGGATACCGGCACGAAACAGCGCCTCGACGCTGACGGCCGGGGCGATGTTGAGTTGCTGAACCACAATGGCGTACAGAATCAGCGGCAGGGAGGGCGCGAACAGCAGGCCCAGACTGCCGGAGGTGGTCACCAGCCCCAGGCTGTAGCTTTCATCGTAGCCGTCCTGGCGCAAGGCCGGATACAGCAGTGCCCCTAACGCCACAATGGTAACGCCGGAAGCGCCGGTGAAGGCGGTAAAAAACGCGCTGGCGGCCAGCGCCACCAATGCCAGACCCGCCGGCAGCCAGCCCAGCAGTGCCTGGCTGAGAGCCACCAGCCGGGCCGGCGCACCACTTTCACTGAGCAAATAACCCGCCAGGGTGAACAGCGGAATGGCCAGCAACACCGGCATTTCAGCGATGCGATAGAACTCGATCAACACCACGGCCAGATCGACACCGGCCAGATGAAAAGCCCACAGGGCCGCCGCGCCGATCACGGCAAACAGTGGCATGCCCAGCAGCGTCAGCAGCACCAGGGCCAGCGGCACCAACCAGGTCATGGTGCCCCCTCGCCGGTGCGGTCGGCCGGCAACGGCAAGGCATCAGCCGAACCTTCAAACGTTTCGGCCTGTTGCGGCCACAGCATCAGCAGCACAGCACGCCAAGCCATCACCGCAAAGGCCAGCGGCACAATACTCTGGAACCACCAGGCTGGCCAGCCGCCCAGCACCTGGCTGGCGAATTCCGCCTCCAGCCGCACAAAGCGGCCGCCATGCCAGGCCAGTACCAGACAGACCAGCGCCGTGACAGCCTGCACCAGCCGCACGACAACACGCTGGCCGACCGGCGGCAACCAGCGGGCCAGCAGATCCATGCGAATATGGCTACCGTGCCGACTGGCCCGCATAGCCCCGGCGAGGCAAAGCCACAGCACCAGCAGACGCAACAATTCATCGCTCCAGACAAAGCCACTGCCCAGCAGATTGCGTTGCACAATCTGCAGCAGCGCCAGGCCGGCCAAGGCCAGCAGCAGCAGACTCAGCAACAGCCGCTCCAGCCTCTCGGCCACGGCCCGCCCCTGCCGCAGCCACTTCATTGCGCGAGAGCCTGCTGCCGGCACTGCTGCAACCGCGCGCGGGCCTTGCAATACAGTTCAGGCGACAGCTGGCCATTGTCGGCCAGACGGTCGGACACTTCGGTCGCCACCGCGCTCCAGCGTTCCAATTCACCCGCTGCCGGCGTCACCCGCTGCAAACCCTGCTGCACCAGCACCTGCAGGGCGGCTTCGTTGTCGGCAACGGCCTGGCCATCGATGGCACGATAAACCGCTTCGAGTTCATCACGCAGCAACTGCCGATCCTCTGCCGTCAGCCGTTCGATAGTGCGCTTATCAATCACCAGGGCGGCGTAGACATAGGCCAGCGGCATCTCGGTCATGCAGTTCACCTGGCTGTACCACTGGAAAGCCAGGGCGCCGAGTGGCGAGGTGGCCACCACGTCGAGCAGGCCGGTCTGCAGGCCGGTCATGACATCGGATAGCGGCAGGGTCACCGGCGCCAGCCCCAGAGCCTGCAACACGGCGTAACTGATCTGATCACCCTCGGGCACCCACAGCTTCAGGCCGGCCAGCTGTTCGACCCGCTCAATGGGCTGACCACTGAACAGACAGGCGAAACCACCACTGGCAAAACCAAAGCCGATATAGCCACACTGCTCCAGCCGCTGCTGCAGTTCCTCATCGAGAACGGCGCGCAGACAAGCCATCTCGGCGGCCGAACGGGCCAGCAGCGGCAGACCGTAAAGCTGCAAATCCTTATGGATTCGCGCCAAGCCCCCCGAGGTAAAAGCACCACCCTGCAGCTGACCGACACGCATCTTGCGCAGCACGCTGGCCTCGTTGCCCATCACGCCGCCACCATAAAACTTCAGTTTGACCCGCCCCTGGCTGCGCTGGGCAATCCGCTCGGCACTCTGGCGCATGCGCACCATCCAGTCCGACCCTTCCGGCGCCACCGTCGCAATCTTGATCTCGGTCGCCGCCAGCACCATCAGCGGGTGCAACAGCGTCAGGGTCAAGCCGAACCACAGCAGGGTTTTTCGCATTCGATTTCTCCTTGGTAGCGGGGATCAGAAATAACCATCGGCGCTGTCCAGCAGCTGGCGGGCCTGTTGCTGCGCCAGCACATTCGGCAGGGTGCGACCGGCCACCTGCGGATCGGCCTGCACCACCTCGTGCAGCAGGCGGTCATGCAGCTCACGATCGTACAGCAGGCGGGCATAATAGCGGGCATAGGCCACCTTGACGGTCAGATCGCCAGCACCGCCGAGGCACAGCGCCTGTTCGAAACAGCAGCGGGCTCGCTGCGGATCGCCGCCCAGCGCCGCCGGCCGCAGGCTGTGAAGAATCCCGAGATACTGCCAGGCCTCGCTACCCGCCGCCGGCGTATCCAGGGTCACCAGATACTCCAGCGCCCGCTGCAGGCGGGGCAGCGCCGCCAGCACCCGCAAATCGCCGTTATGGGCCTGACACCAGGCCAGCCAGCTCTGGCACAAGGCCAGCAGGGCGTCACCCTCAGCGGCGTCGAGCGCCTGTAGGCGCATGGCAAAATCCACCGGCGACAACTCCGCCAGGCCGCAACCGGCACGGCACTGACCACAGAGCGCCCGCTGGCCATAGTCAAAGGCCCGCGCTGTCAGCCGGCGGGCACGTTCGCCATCCTCGACAAAGGCAGCGGCGTAAAGACTGTAGAGGCGGGCGCCCTGTATCAGCCAACGCGGCTCTGTCGGGTCGCCGGCAATCAGGCTGTCAATCAGCAGCAGATAGGCCGGCGCGCCGGCGCGTACCAGTTCGACATCATCCTGCTCCAGCAGGCTCTGCTGCAGCTGGCTGTCGAGCCGCGGCAGACCACAGGCCGGCAGCCCCATCAGCGCGATGGCCAAGGCCAGAACAACCATCCGCCGCCCGGCCGGCCGGGAAAAAACCCGCATCGGAACGTCTTTCACAAAACACCTCGCAATCAGAGTTTTCCGGTCATGCGGCGCCGGCGACGCTGGCCCAGACGCCAGACCAACAACGCCAGCACGCCGACCAGATTGGGATACCAGATCCAGGGCCGGCTCCAGGGAATCCCGTCGAAGGCGAAATCGCTCAGCGGCCACAGCAGCTGGGTCGGAAAGTAGTCGGCACTATGAAAGGGAAAATCGAGCACAATGTGAAACAGCCAGCCACAGGCGACAAAACCCAGTTCCGGCCGCCAGCACCACAGCAGCAGCACGGCGCAGCCCGCCACCAGGGCGCTGTGCCCCAGGGCATAATTGAACAGCAGCCAGTCCGGCAGAATCTCCAGTGGAGGCTTACCCGGCGTCCAGCGCCCCGTCACCAGCCGCCACAGCAAAAAAGGCGCGAAGGAGATCAGATCCGGCAGAGCGCCGAACAGCAGCGCCAGACCTGCCCGGCCGCGCTGGCCGAACAGTCCCAGGCCCCACAGGGCATGACTGAAGGTATCCATCGGGAAAATAAAACCTCGGCAACAAAAGAAGACATCAGAAAGAAGTGAAAAACAACGGACAGTGGGCGAGAGAGCCCTGCCGCAGGGCAAACGGTTGACAGTATACACAGGTACGCCGCCGGCAGGCAACGCCGAGCCGCGCCGCTACGGCTGACAGCGGGCAGAAAAAAAACGGACGGCCGGGTCTGTGCCCCACCGTCCGTTGCCCCGGGATGCAGGCGACTATCACCTAGCCACCCGATCAAGAGCCACCAGGCGCCTTTGTCGGCTAGTTGTCGATCTTCACCTCAATGGCCTTGGGCTGGGTTTCCTTGCGTTTGGTCAGGGTAACCGTCAGCATGCCGTCCTTGAAGCTGGCCTTGATGCCTTCGGGTGAAACGCTGTCCGGCAGGGAAAAGCTGCGGTTGAACACGCCGTACAGCCGCTCAACGCGATGGAAGGTCTTGCCTTTTTCCTCTTTCTCCTGCCGCCGCTCCCCCTGCAGTGTCAGCACGCCGTTTTCCAGCGTGACCTTGACATCCTCTTTCTGCACGTCGGGGATTTCCGCCTTGATGATGAAGGCGTCGCCGGTTTCGGCAATATCGACCCGCGGCGACCAGTCGCCCTTGCGCATCTCCTCCTGACCGCCAACAGGCATCAGCCCCAGGGCCCGGTTGTAACGGTCCACCAGTGCTTCCATTTCCCGCCAGGGATCCCATCTGACCAGTGACATCGTTGTCCTCCTTTCGCTGAACAGGGTTTCTGCTGCCCGGTCTCGCCGCCGGCCGTCAAGCAACCGGACAGACCAGCCACTGCCGGCAGGGCGAGCCCGTTTTAAACTGACTACAAATTAGCTGGCAGCAAGGAGTTTTCAAGGACGGGAGGGAGTTTTTTTTCGGCACTGGCCTCTGCAGCGGGCAAGGCCGGCAGGCAGAGTTCGCGCTGCAACCGCTGCTCACCACGCTGCAGGTCAAAAATCAGACAGCGGCCCGCCTGCCCCAGCAGCGCCCGCACGGCCCGCACCCCGGCATAGCGGGCAATGGCCAGGCCATCAATGGCGATGATCGCATCACCGGCAACGAAACCGGCAGACGCGGCCGGACCGTTCGGCGCCACATAGGACACCATCGGCAAACCATTGTCGGCGCGGCCGATCAGCAAGCCAACGGGATCTGCCTGCGGCGGCTCGGTGAAACGGCCGCCCGGCAGCAACGCGACCCGCTGGTGCCGATAGTCAAGCCACAGATCGAAACGTCGCAGAATGTCGCCGCCCAGGTTGCCGGCCAGTTCACCGTGACCGGCCGTGCCCCGGGCCTCCAGCGCCACCCCCAGCAAGGGTCGATCGACCAGCTGATCGGCCAGCTGCAGCCGATCAAAGCGCATCTGGCGTTCAAAACTCAGACCGCCAAGACCCAAGCTGACCTGTTCGATGCCCGGACGGCGCAGCAGCTGGTGCCGCAGACTGAACGGATGATGCAGACTGCTGCGCTCGGCACCGAGATCGAGGCTGAAGCGACCAGCCATAACGTCATCGAGGCAGCCCGGCAGACAGAACATGCGATAAAGCAGCGGCGCTTCCTGCCAGGGCAGCTGCGGCAGGGACGCCTCCTGCGGATACAGGCAGACCTGCTGAGCGGCATAGTCGACCTGGACAACAAACAGGCTCAGAAAATCATAGCCGAGAATGCCGTGAATCTGCGGTTCGTAGCTGTGGCGGGTCAGACCGGCAACGCTGACCAGCAGCTGCGGCCCCACCCTTAGAGGATCGGCCGACCGGCCCAGCACCAGCCCCGGCACACTGGCCAGCTGCAGGGCGAAGTTGCCGCCAAAGCCAAAACCGGCGATGCGGCCCTGGGGCAGCAGACCGAGCTGGCGAGCATAGTCCTGATCGATCACCGAATGACCGGCACCGCTGTCCAGCAGCCACCAGCGCCGGTCGCCGCAAACACTGACCGGCAGATAGATGCCGCCCTCCACCGCCAAAAACGGCAGGCAGCAGGGCGCCGCGGCCAGCGGCCAGCGCAGCGGCGCGGTGGCCGCTGGCGGCACGGCAAAAACAGCCGCGTCGTCCGGTGCCTGCCAATCCAGCCGCGTCAGCCAGATTTCGCGGCGTTTGTCGCGCGGCGCGATATGATCGACCTGATGAAACGCCACCCGCAGGCCATCCTGCCAGCGGTAATCGTCGTAGCGGCTGTCCACCTCCAGATCCGGCTGGCGCGTGCGGCTGGCTACCAGTTCAAGGCTGGCCGGATCGAAAAAGAACCAGCTGACATCACTGTTAAGGCCGTTTTCCAGCCGCGCAACCAGACAACGACGCCCCGCCAGCAGGCGCGGCGCTTCAAGCTGCAGGCGGAAAATCGTCGAGGCCGGATCGAGATGCTCGAAGGCATCAAGTCGGCGCGCCAGTTCGCGTCGCACCCGACTGGCGGGATCAAGGCGCAACTCCACCTGGCCATTGGCGTCCTGCAGCCAGGCGACCGTGCCATCATCGCCCTGCACCTGACAGAACAAACCAAAATCCTCAACCAGCCGGCTCTGCAGCGGCCGCCTTGTCCACTGACGAAACGAACCACTCAGACCATCGACACTCAGCCGCCCCTGCTGGTAACTGCCGCTCAGCGCCTGCCAGCGGGCCAGCCCGCCACTGGCCTCGTAATGGGCCCGCAGCAAGGCATAGCCATCGGCAAACCGCGGCGGCTGTTCCGCCCCGCCCCGCCCCGCCAGCAAAGTCGCCAGCACCAAAGGCACCAGCCATACAACAAGCAAGCGCACAGGCCAGCGACGCCCTGCCTTCCAGCGCCACACGACGGTGAGACTATGCCGCCCTAACGCCATGCCCGATTCTCCCGCGGCTGGCCTTCCAGCAAGCTGGTCGGTTGCAGCTGGCGGAAAAACACCAGCGCGTCATAACGTCGGCTCAGTTGGCTGGGCAGATAATTGTCGGTCGCATCGCGTTCAGGGCGATACACCACACCGACGGCACGCTGGCCGCGCCACGCATCAAACGGGCTGGCAGCCTCGGCGACAGCGAACAGCCACAACCCCGTGGCCAGGCCGCTGGCAAGCAACAAAGCCTCGGCGCTGTCAGCGCGCGGTGGCGCCAGCGTCAGCACCTCATCGGCCGCACCCCAGTCACGACTGGCGCGCACCTGACCAAGGGCACCGGTCTGCCCCAGCAGAAAGACCGCCGCCGGGCCCCACTCCAGCCGCAGCAACTGTCCCAGACTGACCATGCCCCAGTCGGGCATGGCGGTGAAACGGGCGTCGCCGACATGGGTATTGTGCGCCCAGACCAGGACGCGCGACTCCGGTCCGTGATGGCGCAACAGCAGACGCAGCTGAGCGGCGAAATGGCGCACACGCAGATTCCAGGCGGCGGCGGAATCCTGCAACTGGCGCCGGTAGTAGGCTTCGGCCGCCTGCAGCCCCAGCAGAAGCCGCAGCCGGGTGAGGGTTTCGGCGCTGCGCCACTGAACAAACAGCTGTTCGGCCGACGGCAGCAGCGGGCGCAGAGCGGCAAGTTCGGTTTGACAGTCGGCTGTGCCGGCCAACAGCGCCCGCACGTAGCGATCCGGATCTGCCCCCACCCCGAAACACTCCTGCACCTGCCGCAGCGCCGGCAATGGTCCCAGGCGCGTCTGCAGCTGACGCAGGGCACCGTCGTAATCAAGCAGGTCCATGCCATAGAGCGCCACCCGCTGGCCGGCCGGCAGCCTGGCATTGTGACAGCGCAAATCCTCCAGCAGCAACGCCAGCTCACGCGTCTGCCATACCCAGCCCAGCCGCGCCGGCATCTGGCGCAAAGCCACGCCGGCGCTGACGGGTGCGCCCGGCTGCAACCGCACATAGGCATCCAGCGCCAGGCAGCTGTGGGCGTCGGCCTCCAGCACCAGAAAATCCACCCGCTGATGCGCAATCAGCGCGAGCGACAGCTGGCGGCGCAGACGGTAGAACTCTTCACTGCCATGGGTGGCATCCCCCAGCAGAATCAGCCGCGCCGCGTCACAATGACGCAATAGCGGCGCGAGACTGGCTTCATCGGTCAAATCGAGCGGCAAAGCCTGCCGGCGCAGCTGCTGAGCCAGCGCCATCTCCTGCCCGGCGTCGGCCAGCGCGTCTGTCAGCGACAGCAGCAGAGCTACCACCAGCGTTACCACCAGCGCCACACTGGCCCGAACTGCGGGACGTCTTGGCCCCAGCGATGCAACGGTCAGACCCTTCATGGCGCAGCCTCCCTTCTGCCGGCTTCGGTGGGCCGCCTCACCCAGCCCGGATTACTGCCTTTTTTTTAGGCAATCTGCAATCCAGCGGCTTGTCAGCGGCCTTTGCCGCCAGCGCTCGCCAGCTATCAGACCAGTTATCCACATCAGGCGGGGAAAACCCCCGAACGACCACCTGACAAAAGCCATAAAAGCCTGCCCAGCGCACACAACCTCGGATAAAAAAGTCCGGCGGCTGTGGAAAAACCGCCTAAGCCTGCGTGACGCCGAAACTCAGTCCTGTGGGTTGGCCCGTTCAGCGGCGGACCAGGCGCTGTAGGGATGCCGCTGCAAACAGGCATTGCTGTAGCGGGCCGCAGCACTGACCTCCGGCCCCAGCCAGTCCGGCCGAACGAAAACGGCATCCTCATGGGGCAGTTCGATCTCGGCCAGCACCAGGCCGCTGTTGGCGCCCAGAAACTCGTCGATTTCCCACAGCTGGTCTTGCAACCATACCAGATAGCGCCATTTGTCGATCAGCGGCTGCTGGCACAGCTGCAGCAACTCCGCTGCCTCGGCGGCAGGAATGGCATATTCGTACTCGGCCCGCCGCAGGCCCTGCGTCGGCCCCTTGATGGTCAGCCAGGCCTGCTCGCCGGCCAGCCGCACCCGCACCGTGCGCTCGACACTGCTGCACAGATAGCCCTGACACAGGCGCTGGCGGCTGCGCACCTGCTGACGCCAGCCGTCACCGCAGAGCAAGAACTTGCGTTCGATCTCCACGCCCATCAACAGCCTCCCGCCGCCACAGCGTCGCTCTGGCACCAGGCATCGTACTGCTGGCGGATCAGCCCGTCGGTCAGACCGAACTTGGGCACATGCATGGTGGCGATCCGGCCCCATTCCAGCACCTTCAGATAGATCTCACCCGCCGGCACGATCACGTCGGCACGGTCGGGTTTGAGGCCGTAGCGCTGCATGCGCTCCTCCAGCGTCAGCGCCCGCAGCTGCTCATACGTCCGGCGCAGCGACTTGCGGCTGAGTTGCTTTCTGGCGTCCTGGCCGGCAATGCGGTTGAGCCGGTTGATGTTGCCGCCCGAACCAATGGCACAGGCCGCCCGCGCCGCGACATGCTGGCGCAACCAGCCTTGCATGGCCTGCCACTGCGCCGCGTCCACCGCGTCCTGCAACATGCGCACGGTGCCGATATTGAAGGACGCGCTCTGCAGAATCTGCTGATTCTGAAACAGCAGCAGTTCGGTACTGCCACCACCGACATCGACAAACAGATAGGGACGACCATCGGTCAGCTGATCCTGCACATGGGCGGCAAACACCAGCTGGGCCTCCTCCATGCCATCGATAATCTGCAGACGGATGCCGGCCTGGGTCGCCGCCCGCTCGACGGTTTCGCCACCATTGGCGGCATCACGCAGGGCGCTGGTGGCACAGGCGCGATAGCCCAGCGGCGCGAACACATCGATGAGCTGGCGAAACGCCAGCAGGGTTTTGACCAGCTTTTCCTGCGATGCCGCGCTGAGCCGCCCCTGACTGAACACATCGGCCCCCAGCCGCAGCGGAACCCGGTAAAAGGCCTCCTTGCGCAGCCGCGGTCCCTCGGCTTCTGTGGTCAAGCGCGCCACCATCAGGCGCACGGCATTGGAACCCACATCGATGGCGGCGAAACGACTCATGCACATCCTCCCTGATCCTGCGGCGGCTCAGCCGCCGGCGCGGCATAGCGCGCGATAAAAGCCATCTGACTACGCACCGGCGCTTCATCGGCGCCACGCGGACGAAAACGGTTGGTCAGCCCCTCGTCCCACAGCCGTGCCTTGCAATTGTCCTGCCACTGCAAATCGAAGCAGTCGCGCAGCTGCTGTTGCAGCTGCGGAGCGTAGATAGGCGTCGCCACCTCGACCCGACGGTCGAAGTTGCGCGGCAGCCAATCCCCCGAGGCAATAAAATACACAGGCTTGCCGCCGTTGGCGAAAATAAAGAAGCGGCTGTGCTCCAGAAAACGGTCGACGATGCTGATGGCCTCGATATTGTCGCTCAGGCCAGCCAGCTGCGGCACCAGCGAGAACATGCTGCGCACAATCAGGCGAATGCGCACGCCGGCGGCGCTGGCACGATAAAGCAGCCGCACCATCTCGGGATCGGACAGGTTGTTGAGCTTGATATCGATAAAGCTCGGTTTACCGGCCTGGGCCTGACGGATCTCGTTCTGGATCAGGCGACGGAACTTGTTGCGCGCCTGGAAAGGCGAGACCACCAGATGACGGAACAGCGGGATACGGTACTTGTTGGCAAAGAGTTCGAACACCCGATGCACCTCGCCAGTCAGGCGCGGATCGGCGGTCAGTAGCAGATGATCGGTGTAGAGCCGGGCCGTGCCCTCGTTGAAGTTGCCCGTGCCGATAGCGGCATAGCGCACCTTCTTGCGGCCCTCGTGGCGGGTAATGAGACAGAGCTTGGCATGAACCTTCAGATCGGGCAGACCATGCACCACCTCAACCCCGTCCTCGCGCAGCCGGTCCGACCAGTACAGATTGGCCTCCTCGTCAAAACGGGCCTGCAGTTCCACCACCACAAACACCTTCTTGCCGTTCTGGGCGGCATTGACCAGGGCATTGACGATCTGGCTGTTGCGCGCCAACCGGTAGGCGGTCAGGCGGATGGTGGTCACCCGCGGATCAATGGCGGCCTCACGCAGCAGATCGATAAAATGGGCGAAGCGCTGATAGGGAAAGAAGCACAGCAGATCGCGCTCGCGGATCTGATCGATGATCGAACGGCCCGGCAGCAGCTGTGGATGGGGCTGCGGGCTGAAGGGCGGATACTGCGCCTGCTGCAGCGGCAGGTGCGGAAAAGCCATGAAATCCTTGAAATTATGATACCGTCCACCGGGAATGCAGGTTTCAACATTGGTGATGTGCAGCACCTTGCGCAGGCGTTGCAGAAAGGCCTCGGGCATGCTGCGGTCGTAAACAAACCGCACCGGCTTGCCGGTCTTGCGCCGCGCCAGACCATCCTGAATCTTCTGCGGAAAGGTCTTGAAGCGCTCGTCATCCATGTCCAGTTCACTGTCGCGGGTCAGCTTGACGGTATAGGCGGCGAAGCGGTCGTAATCGAAATAGCAGAAGATATCGGCCAGTGCCAGGCGGATGATGTCGTCCAGCAGAATGATCTCGGTTTGTCCCGGCGCCGCCGGCAACAGCAGAAAACGCGACACCCGATCGGCCGGAATCTGGATCAGGGCATAGTCCGGCTCGCCACCACCCCGGCCCAGCACCACCGCCAGATAGATCTGGTGATCCTTCACCAGCGGTGCCGTCTTGCGGTTGAGCATCAGCGGCACCAGAAACGGCCGCACCTGCTGGTGAAAATAATCCAGCACAAAAGCCTGCTGCGCCGGACTCAGCTCATTTTCGCGCCGCAACAGCACGCCACTGGCGGCCAGCTGGCCGCAGAGCTCATCAAACAGGGTTTCAAACTGTCGACTCTGGCACAGCACCAGCTGTTGAATCTGGTCAAGCAGATCCACCGGGTCCTGGCCGATCAGATCGATGGCTTTTTTACGAATTTTCACCAGCCGGTGCAGGGTGGCGACCCGCACACGAAAAAACTCATCGAGATTGGAGGAAAAAATACCGAGAAACTTCAGCCGCTCCATCAGTGGCACCTGCGGATCGGCAGCCTCCTGCAATACCCGCGCATTGAAATGTAACCAGCTGATTTCCTTGCTTACATAGGGAAAGGTCATGGTCGTGGTCTCGCTTTTTGGCAATCCGGGAAACAGCTCGCCGCAAACCGCCAGGCAGTCCGGCACCCGCGATACCTGCCATAGAATTGTTAGCGTTACGCGAGCCAAACCCCCAGCAGCCAGCCCCGCACCTCTGACCACCACGGGCAAAAAAGCGTTGCTCCGCTGCCGGCTTTTGTCTAGGGTGTAAAAACATTGTTCTACTTTATTCAAGAAGGAGAGATGCCATGAGCGCGCCGCTGATTCTCTGTCACAAGCAGGACCGCATCGCCACCATCCGCCTCAACCGCCCCGACGCCATGAACACCTTCACCCCGGAATTCGCCGATCAGCTCGACGCCGCCCTGTGGCAGTGCGAGCGCGATCCCGAGGTGCTGGTGGTGTTGATCGAGGCCGCCGGGCCGCATTTCTGTACCGGCATCGCCCTCGACCAGTTCGACGACAAAAGCGCTCAGCAGTACCGCGACTTTCTTTATCGTATTGACGCATTCTACCATACGCTGGCGCGCATGAAGACCCTGACCATCGCCGTGGTGCAGGGCTACGCCCTGGCCAACGGCGCCGGTTTGGCCTTCGCTGCCGATTTCACCGTCGCGGCCGACAGCGCCCAGTTCGGCACCACCGCCATCAATGTCGGGCTCATCTGTCTTGGACCGGCGGCGCCGATGCTGCGGATTCTGGGAAGGAAAAAAACCCTGGAGATGGTGCTGACCGGCGAGATCATCAGCGCGCAGAAGGCGCTGGAACTCGGCCTGATCAACCGGGTGGTGGCGGAGGATCAGTTGCAGCACAGCGCCCGCCAGCTGGCGGAAAGCCTGTGCCGCAAAAGTCCGCTGGCACTGCGGATCGGCAAGGAAGGCATCAACCGGCTGGGCGACAATCCCTGCTATGACGAAGCCCTCAACAGCATGGATGATCTGTTCGCCAGCCTGTGCGCCACGGCCGACGCTCAGGAAGGGGTGCAGGCCTTTCGCCAGAAACGCCAGCCTGTGTGGCAGGAACGCTGAGTCTGGCGACCGACCCGTTCAGGGTAGTTGCTAAACACGCCGTCAACGCCCAGCCGCTGCAGCCGCCGCAGATCGCGCGGGGCGTTGACGGTATAGACGTAGACCCGCATTCCCCGCGCCTGAATGGCCCGCACCTGGGCCGCGCGCAGGCCCGCCAGCGGTGGATGGATGGCACAGGCACCAAGGCGGCGGGCGAAACGCAGATCGGCGGCGCCACAGGGCTGCTCCAACAGCAGCCCCAGCGGCAGCTGTGGCAGGGCCTCATGCAGCGCCTGCAGCACAGCAGGGTCAAAGCTCGATGCCCACAGCTGCCCGCGCCGCCACCCCTGCCGCCACAGCTGTGGCAGCAAGGCCACCAGTGGCGCCACGCTGACGGCATCCTTCAGTTCAATATTGATGGCGGCGCGGCCGGCCAGCAGGGCACAGACCTCTTCCAGAAAGGGAATCGGCTGGCCACCACCGGCGTCAAGGGCGCGCAGCCGGGTCAGTGACTGGTCATACAGGAGACCACTGCCGTTGGTGGTGCGCTCCAGCCGGTCATCGTGCAGCACCAGCAAACGGCCAGCCACGCAACGCACATCCAGCTCCACCGCCTGAGCTCCCAGTTGCAGCGCCAGGGCAAAGGATGCCAGCGTGTTTTCCGGCGCATGACCCATGGCGCCACGATGACCGATACACAGCAAGCCGGCCATCCGCGTCAGATCCCAGCACGACTGCAGGCCAGCCGCAATCCCAGCGCCGCCAGCACCAGCGCCGTCAGCCGGTTGGCGGCCCTGCCAGCGAGGGGGCCGACCAGCAGCCGGCGACCCAGACCGGCCGACAGCCAGGCCAGTGCCCCGAACAGCAGCAACGCCTGCAGCATGAACAGCAAACCCAGCAGCAGCATCTGCAGCGCCAGCGGCAGCCCCCCGGGGGTAACAAACTGCGGCAGAAACGCCAGAAAAAACAGCGACACCTTGGGATTGAGCACATTCATCAGCAGGCCGCGCCGCCACAGGACCATGGCCGACGCCACGGCGCCGGTTTCATCAGGGCGGGAGGCCAAGCCCGCTGGCGGCTGCAGCGCCGGCGCCCGCCAGGCCTGCCAGGCCAGATACAGCAGATAGGCCGCGCCCAGATACTTCAGCAGGCCAAAAGCCAGCGCCGAGCTGTGAAAAATGGCCGAAGCCCCCAGAGCGGCAGCCAGGGTATGGAGACTGATACCACTGCACAGGCCCCAGGCCGTCCACAGGGCTTCGCGCCGTCCCCGCGTCACGCCCAGGGTCAGCACATAAAGATTATCCGGCCCCGGCGCCAGGGTCAGCAGCACGGCCGCCAGCAGAAATGAACCGATCTGAACCGCGTCCATCACCTATTTCCTTTGTTCGGTCAGGGCCGGCGGCGACGCTCGAAGGCGTTGCGCGCCGGATCACCGCTAATGTGCAGGCCACAGTGCAAACAGTGGCGCAGATAAAGCGGCACGACACCGTTGAGGTGAAAAAAGTTGCCACACTGGGGGCAACGGCAAAAGGCCGTCAGATTGGCCGCCACGCCCACCAGGACCACCCAGCCGGCGAAAAACAGGCCGGTCACCCGGTCGGACTGGCTGATCTCCAGCACCAGCCAGATCATCGGCAGATAAACCGCGATCATGGCCCATAAAAACAGCCGACGGCGGCGCAGACGCCGCATGCCGGCAACAAATTCAGGGGAGGTCGACATTCCCGCTCCTTGTCGGAAACCGTAGCCCCGCCATGAAAAACCTTCAGGACGGGGCCGGTGTGATGGCGTGGCCGGTTACAGCGGTGAAATCTTCAATTCCACCCGGCGGTTGAGCTGACGGCCATAGTCACTGGTATTGTCCGCCAGCGGGGCGCTCTCACCGAAACCCACCACCGTCATGCGGCTGTCGGTCACCCCATTGGCCAGCAGAATGTTGCGCACCGCCGCCGCCCGCCGCTCTGACAGCTGCTGATTGAGTTCCTCGCTGCCGCTGCTGTCGGTATGACCGGCGATCAGCAGCCGGGTCTTGTGGTACTGGGTCAGCACCTGGGCCAGCCGCACCACATCCTGCTGGGCCGCCGGCCGCAAACTGAAAGAACCAACATCGAACTGGTTGTCGGAGCGAAAGGTGACATAAAGCTCATTGCCGACCCGCTCGATCTGCACCCCTTCCACCGAGGCCAGAGCCGTGCGCAGGGCTTCTTCCTGCCGGTCCATGTAGTACCCAATACCGGCACCGGCGCCGGTTCCGACTGCGGCACCGATACCGGCGCCGATCAGGGTTGCCTTGGTATCGCGACCGGCTGCCTGTCCCACCAGGGCGCCAGCGGCGGCACCGGAAACAGCGCCGATGGCGGCACCCTTCTGGCTGCGGCTCATGGGCTGGGCGCAGCCGGACAGCCCCAGCGCCAGAGCGGCCAGGGTACCAACGAAAACGCAGGCTTTCCTTGTCATGATCTTTCTCCTTCGATAAAGCGGGCGCGCTAAGAACAGGCACATGGTGAAACCGGCAGCCGGTGCGGCCCGCATCGGCTACAGGCCATTGGCCAGAGTGACGCCCAGGCCCAGACGGTTGCTGCTGCGGTTGTAATCGATCAGAGTTTCACCATAGCCGTTAAAATACTGGATGTAACCGTGCAAATGCTCAGTCAGGGGGAAAATCCATTCGAGCTGCACGGCGCCCTTGTTGTCGCCGCGCCGCAGATTGTTGCGCCACTGCAGGGCAAACAGCTGCCGACCCAGACGGTAATCCAGCCCCAGCTCACCATAGCCGAGATAACGCTGGATATCGGGGTTGTCATCGCCACCGCTGGAGGTCGGCCGCGCCTTGCGGTCTTCCGGCAGCCGATACCAGGGTTTCAGATGCAGGGTCAGCGGTCCCCGCGACAACGCCAGATCGGCATACAGACGGTTCCAGCTGCGCGATTGGCTGCCACCCCGGCCGTTGGACTCATGAATGAAGCCCAGGCTCAGACGGCTGCCCGCCAGCCCCAGCGACGCCAGCACCTCCGGCAGGGTCAAAAACAGTTCCGGCGCATAGTTGGTTTCACGAAACGGACTGGAAAAATCGCTATTATACGCCTGCCACAACGACAACTGGCTGTAGCCGGCCCACAGATCAACCCGGCTGCCGAACAGCTGCTGCCACAGCGGCACCTTGACGCTGAACTGGAACTTGACCTCGAAACGGTCGATATCATCCCCGGCCAGGGCGCAGCGGGAACCGGCGATCTGGCGGTCGTAGCTCAGCGGCAACAGATAGTTGCGCCGATGCGCCACCAGGGCGAAAGGCAGGCGGCTGGCCAGGGTTTCCGCCTGGCCACGGCGCTGCAGATCCGACACCACCGGTTCCAGCTGTGCCAGGCGCGCCAGCATGTCCTCGCGTGCCGCCGGGTCGCAGCAGCGCTGGCGCAGCTGCGCGATGCTCAGATGATCGTACAGGCCACTTTCCGCCACCTGCACCAGACAGTGAGCCTCCTCGGCACTGAGCAGCTGTGCCGCCACGGTCTGCGCCAGCGGTCCGGCCAGCAGCGCCAGCACCAGCAGACCCACCATCCCCCAGCCCGTCCCTCGAATCCTTGCGGACCACAGCCCTTGCATCACACCTCCCTTGATGGCCGGTTGCCCACCACCTGCACAGGCCGCCAGCGGGATTGCCTAAAAACCGCGCAGCCAGCCCGGCCGGCACCGCCGCCTGACCGCTTGAATACGGCAAATCCCCCCAACCCCGGCCGGCTTGCCACAGTTCTTGCTTGAGTCTCGGAGGCAGTGCCCCCCTGCCCCCTGACCGGAGGATTGCCATGCAGCGCCGCCAGATCCGCGAACTGCTGCAGGAAGATGCCTGCAGCCACAATGCCGGGCGCGTCAGCGCCTGCAACCGTCCCAAACCCGGCGCCACCTCGGGCGGCTGCGCCTTCGAAGGTGCGCAGATCTCCCTGTTTCCCCTGGCCGACGCCGCCCATCTGGTACATGGCCCCATCACCTGTCTGGGCGCCTCCTGGGAAACCCGTCTGACCCTGACCAGCCATCCCGGCACCGATTTCACCCAAATGGGCTTTACCACCGACATCCGCACCAGCGATGTGGTGTTCGGCGGCGAGACGCGGCTGCGTGCCGCCATCGACCAGATTGTCGAACAGTACCAGCCGGCCGCCCTGTTCGTCTATGCCACCTGTGTCACCGCCCTGATCGGCGACGATATCGCTGCCGTCTGCCGTCAGGCCAGCGCCGACCATGATCGGCCGGTGGTGGCGGTGGAGGTGCCCGGCTTTGCCGGCGGCAAGAATCTCGGCAGCCGCATGGCCGGCGAAGCGGTGCTGCAGCAGCTTATCGGCACGGCGGAGCCCTGCCGGACCACGCCCTTCGACATCAACCTGATCGGCGACTATAACGTCACCGGCGATCTGTGGCAGTACCGCCCCCTGCTCGAAGAGGTCGGCATCCGCGTCCTGGCCAGCCTCAGCGGCGATGGCCGTGTCGCCGATCTGCGCTGCGCCCATCGCGCGCGCCTGAATGTGCTGGTCTGCGCCAAGTCGCTGGTCAGCCTCACCCGCAAGATGGAGCAGCGCTACGGCATCCCCTGGATCTCCGCCTCGTTTTACGGCCTGCGCGATACCAGCAACAGTCTCAACGCCATCGCCGCCGCCCTTGGCGACGCTGACCTCATCGCCCGCACCCGGGCCGTCACCGCCCGCGAGGAAGCCCGCCTGACGCAGCGACTGCAGCCCTACCGTCAGTGCTTTGAGGGCAAAAAGGCCGTCATCAACACCGGCGGCAACAAGGCCTGGTCCATCGCCTCGGCGCTGCAGGATCTCGGCATCGAGGTCGTCGCCACCTCGGTCCGCAAATCGACCGAGGACGACAAGGCCCGCGCCCGCGCCTGTCTGGGCGAAAAGGCGCTGCTGATGACCCAGCCGGCCAGCCAGCAGCTGCAGGCCATCGAGGATTTCGGCGCCGACCTGCTGCTGGCCGGCGGTCGCAGCCTGTACACGGCGGTTAAAAAACGCATCGCCTTTATCGATGTCAATCAGGAAAAGAAGAAGAGTTACGGCGGCTACAACGGCCTGCTCAACCTGGCCGAAGACATCAAAAACGCCCTGCAGAATCCGGTGTTCCGTCTGGCCGGCACGGAGGCCCCATGGCTGCGCTGACTCCCGCGCCCACCAGGGCGCTGCAGATCAATCCCTTCAAGCTGTCGCAGCCCATGGGCGCGGCGCTGGCCTTCTTCGGCATCGAAGGCTGCCTGCCACTGATGCACGGCGCCCAGGGCTGTGCCTCGTTTACCAAGGTGTTCTTCACCCGTCACTTCTGCGAACCCATCGCCATTCAGACCACGGCGGTCAGCGATATCTGCGCCATCCTCGATGGCGGCGATGCCGGCATCGCCGAAGCGCTGCGTACCATTGGCGAAAAATCCCGCCCGGCCCTCATCGGCCTGCACAGCACCGGCCTGACCGAAACCAAGGGCGACGATCTGCAGCGCGCCGCGCGCCAGCTTGACCAAGGCGAAAACGGCCTGCCGCTGGTGTGGGTAGCCACGCCGGATTACGAGGGCGGCTTCGAAAGCGGCTGGGCGCTGGCCACCCGGGCCCTGATCGAGCAGCTGGTGGAGCCGCAACGCCACTGCACACCGCGTCAGCTGGTCCTGCTGCCCCATGTCAGCCTGCAGCCGCTGGAGGTCGAGCGCATCAAGGAGCTGATCGCCGCCTTCGGCTTTCGTGTCCTGGCCCTGCCCGATCTGTCCAGCGCTCTCGACGGCCATCTGGGACAGGGCCAGTCGGTGCTCAGCGATGGCGGCCTGCCGCTGGCGGAGCTGCGCACGCTGGCGCGCTGCTCCCATGTGCTGGCCATCGGCCACTCCATGCGGCCCTGCGCCGAAGCCCTGCAGCGCAAGAACCCGGCCATGCAACTGTGGAGCTGCGATCACCTGCAGGGGCTACTGGCAACGGATGCCCTGATCGGGCGGCTGCTGGCGGCCAGTGGCCGCAAACGCCCTCCCGTGGCGGTGGCACGCTGGCGCAGCCGCCTGCAGGATGCCCTGCTTGACTGCCATTTCGCCCTCGGCCAGACCCGCTTCGCCTTAAGCGGCGAACCCGACCAGCTGGTCGGACTGGCGGCCGCCCTGGGCGAAGCCGGCGGCCAGGTGGTTCTGGCCGTGGCCAGCACGGCCACGCCGCAGCTGGCCAATGTGGCCGCCGACAGGGTTCAGGTCGGCGATCTGGCCGATATTGCCGCGGCCGCGGCCGACTTCGATGTGCTGATCGGCAACTTTCACGCCGAGCGACTCAGTCATCAGCTGGGCAAGGGCCTGCTGTTGCGCGGCTATCCCAACTGGGAGGAATTGGGTTCGCAGCTCAAAAGCGATCTGCTCTACGAAGGCAGCTGCCATTTTCTGTTCGAGGCCGCCAACACCGCCGAGCGCTGGCGCAACCAGCGGCACTGCCCGCCCCACGCCTGACACAATTCTCATCGGCCGGCCACGAGACAGCCGGCCGATCTCTGCTAGACTGCAAGCGGGGCAAGCCGGCAGGAGCGCACCCGCCCTGCCCCGCTGCCGCTGTTTCTCCTTCTTCCTCTATGGCTTCGGAGATTGCCGGCGTGTTTTCCCTCGATCTGCTGTTCAATCTGGCGTTGTTGGTGGCCCTGAGCGTACTGTCCGGTTTCATCGACAAACGCTGGGACCGCAACCGTCGCAGCGGTCAACTGCTGCAGGGCCTGCTGTTCGGTGGCGCGGCCGTGCTGGGCATGCTGCGGCCACTGGTGGCCGGGCCAGGGCTGATCTTCGATGGCCGCTCGGTCATGATCAGCCTGTGCGCCCTCTTCTTCGGTCCTGTGGCCGGCAGCATCGCCAGCCTGTTGCCCCTCGGCCTCCGTCTTCAGCTGGGCGGCATCGGCACCCTGGTCGGTTGTCTGGTCATTCTTTCCTCCATGACACTGGGCTGGCTTGGCCACCGGCGCCTGCGCCGTTCAGGGGCCTTGCCTTCCACCAGGCAACTGTACGCTTTCGGCCTGCTGGTCCATCTGGCCATGATGGCCCTGATGCTGACCCTGCCGGCCGAACTGGCCTGGACCGTTGAAAAAACCATCGGCCCGCCGGTGTTGCTGTTCTACCCGCTGGCCACCATTCTGGTCGGCAAGATCCTGACCGATCAGCTGACCGCCCGCTCCGCCCTGCAGACCCTGCAACGCCAGACCCGTGAACTGCAGCAGCGCAATGTCGAGCTGGAACGCTTCAACCACACCATCTCCCACGACCTCAAATCACCCCTGGTGACCTCGATGGCGTTCCTGAGCTTTCTCGAACAGGATCTCGCCAGCGACAACCACGAGCGCATTGCCAGCGACCTGCACCATCTGCGCACCGCCACCCGCCAGATGGAGCAGCTGCTCGATGGCCTGCTGCGCTTCTCGCGCCTGGGGCAACCGGGGGAGCCGCCACAAAGCTTCTTCTACGATGAACTGATCGAGGAGGTGCAGGTGCTGCTTGGCGGTCTGTTGCGGCAGCATCAGGTCGCGCTGGAGATCCGGCCCTGTCGGCTGCGCCTGCTGGCCCAGCGGCCCCGGCTGCTGGAGTTGTGGCAGAACCTGATCGAAAACGCCGTCAAGTACCGGCGCGCCGATCAGCCCCTGCAGATCCGCCTGGGCGTCATCAGCGACCCGACCACCACCGCCCGCTTCTATGTGGGCGACAACGGCCAGGGCCTCGACCCCGGCTATGCCGAAAAAATCTTCGGCCTGTTCGAACAGCTTGACCGCAACACCCCTGGCAGTGGCCTGGGACTGGCGCTGGCCAAACGCATTGTCGAGCAGTACGACGGCCGCATCTGGGTGGAATCGGCCGGTGCGGGACAGGGCTGCTGCTTTTTCTTCACCCTGCCGACAGCCCTGGCCGATCCACGGCCGCGCCGCTGCTGAACCCACGGCTTTCACCTTTTACGCTCAAGGAGTGTCGTGTATGAACCGGGCTACCTGCAGCACCAGCGCCGCGCCGGCGGCTCAGCAGCTGCGCCCCGGCCGGATCGCGGCAGGCATCGCGGCGCTGTATCTGCTGTTTTCGGGCATCTGGATTCTCGTCAGCGACCGCCTGCTGCTGCAACTGGCCAGCGACAGCCACCGCCTCAGTCAGCTGCAGACCTTCAAGGGCCTGTTCTTCGTGGTGCTCAGTGCCCTGCTGGTGTTTGTGCTGGCCCAGCGCAGCCTCAGCGGCATCCGCCGGACGCAGGAGGTTTTGCGCCACAACGAACAGCGCCTGCAGGACATTCTCAATGCCACCGGCGCCGGCAGCTGGGAATGGAACCTGCGAACCGGCGCCCTGGCGATCAATGAGCACTGGGCCGCCATGATCGGCTATTCGCTGGCCGAACTGGAGCCCCTCAGCATCACAACCTGGCGCCGGTTGGCCCACCCGGAGGATCTGCAACGCAGCGAAGACCTCATCGCCCGCCATCTGGCCGGCGAATTGCCCGCCTACCGCTGCGAGGCACGGCTGCGCCACAAACAGGGCTACTGGATCTGGGTGCTCGACTGCGGCCGCGTGGTACAGTGGCACGATGGCAAACCCCTGCTGATGGCCGGCACCCATCAGGACATCAGCGCCCTCAAGCAGCTGCAGGAGGATCTGCAGCACAAGAACCGCGAAATGGAACAGCTGATCTACAGCGTTTCGCATGATCTGAAAAGCCCGCTGGTCACCATCAAGGCCTTTCTGGCGCTGCTGCGGCAGGATCTGACAGCCGGCGATGACGGGCGCGTCGCCACGGATCTGAACTATCTCGATGGCGCCGCCAGCCGCATGGAACAGCTGCTGACCGGCCTGTTACAGCTGTCACGCGTCGGCCGCCTTGAGCAGCCGGCCCAGACCCGCACGGTCAACAGTCTGGTGCAGGACAGCCTGGCCGCCCTGGCCGGCCGGCTGCAGGATCACAGCATCCAGCTGCAGATCGCCGAGATGCCCCAGCTGCTGCGGGCCGATCCGCTGCAACTGGTGCAACTGTGGCAGAACCTGATCGAAAACGCCATCAAGTACCGTGGCCAGCAGACCCAGTTACACATCGACATCGGTGTGCGCAGCAGCAACCCGCCGGTCTTCTATGTGAGCGATAACGGTATGGGCATTGAACCGCAGCAATGCGAACGCATCTTCGGCCTGTTCACCCAGCTCGACCCGGATGCCGAGGGCAGCGGCCTGGGACTGGCCCTGGCGAAAAGGATTGTCAGCCATCAGGGCGGCCAGATCTGGGCCGAATCCGCAGGCCTCGGCCAGGGCAGCTGTTTCTGCTTCACCCTGCCGACGGCCCTGCAGGCGGCCACAGCGCCACCCGAGCCCCCGGCACCCTAGCAGGCTGTTTGCCAACAGTCCGCCAGACCGCAAAGGAGACCTTCATGAAAGGAGAAGCCATTGTCATCCTGCTGGCCGAAGACGAGCCAGCCCATGCCGAAATCGTACGGCGGACGCTGGAGCAGTCACGCATTGCCAACCGCCTGATCCATGTCAACGATGGTCAGCAGGCCCTTGATTATCTCTACCGCCGGCCGCCCTTCACCGAACCGCAGCAGGCCCCGCGACCGGGGCTGATTCTGCTCGATCTGCGCATGCCGCGGGTCGACGGCCTTGAGGTGCTGGAACGGGTCAAAAGCGATCCGGCGCTGGCCAGCATTCCCGTGGTGGTGCTGACCACCTCGGCGGCGGAAACTGACCTGCTGCAGGCCTATGACCGCCATGCCAACAGCTATGTGGTCAAACCGGTCGATTTCGCCAAATTCACCACCCTGATGGAAACCCTCGGTTACTACTGGCTGATCTGGAACCGTGTGCCGCAGGGCGACCCGCGCACCTGAAAAAAAACTCCGTGCCTCTTGCGGGGCACGGAGCGGTCGACAATCTTCCTTGCGTTGCGTCCGCTATTGTTTGCGGACAAACTCCGACTTCAGTTTCATCGCCCCGATGCCATCGATACGGCAATCAATGTTGTGATCGCCCTCGACCAGGCGGATGTTCTTGACCCGGGTGCCCACCTTGACCACCTGGGACGAACCCTTGATCTTCAAATCCTTGATCACCGTCACGCTGTCGCCATCCTGCAGCGGGGTGCCATGAGCATCGCGCGCCAGCACGGCACAGGCCGCCTCCGCACCGTCCGGCGGCGTCCATTCATGGCCGCACTCGGGGCAGATCAGCAACAGACCATCGGGGTAACCGTACAGCGAACCACACTGGGGGCAGGGCGGCACAGCCGTCTGTTGTTCTGTCATCGCCATCCTCCTGCCGGTCTCACCGGCGCCGCTCGCGGCCACGGGTTTTCTTGTCCTGACTGGCGCGCAGCAGATCACCCAGGCTGCCCAACCCGCTCCGGCCGGCGCCAGCGGTCGCCGCCGGCCGCTCGTTCCAGCTGGTCGGCGCCACCTCGGCAGCGGCCTCGGCCGGCACCAGGGCAATACGGTGGGCCGCCTCGTCGATGCTCTCGATGGCAACCGCCAGCGGCTGACCTTCCTGCAGCACCTCGCGCGGGTGGCTGATGCGCTTGCCGGCACCCAGGCGGGAGATGTGCACCAGACCATCGATGCCCTCATCGAGCTGGACGAAGGCGCCGAAAGGCGCCAGCCGCACCACCTTGCCCTGGTGGGTACTACCAACGGGGAACCGCTCGCGCACCTGTCCCCAGGGATCGGCCAGGGTATCGCGCAAGCTGAAGGAGAAGCGCTCCGCCTGCCAGTCGAGGCTCTTGACCACCAGCTCCAGCTGCTGGCCCACCTGCAGCAGATCGGCCAGATTCTCCACCCGGCCGTAAGACACCTCGGCAATGGGCAACAGCCCCTCGATGCCGCCGATATCGACAAAGGCGCCGAAATCGCGGATGGAGGTTACCTCACCCATCACCCGCTGGCCCTCCTTGAGGGTTTTGCGGAGTTCCTCACGACGGGCCCGCCGTTCCTCCTCCAGCACCGCCCGGCGCGAGACCACAATATTACGCCCCTGGGCGCCAAACTGGCTGATCTTGACCGGAAAGCTCTGGCCGATGAGGGCCGCCGGATCGTCCTGCCGCCGCAGGCCGATCTGCGAAAAGGGGCAGAAGGCGCGCGCACTGCCCGGCAGGGCAATCTCGTAGCCGCCCTTGATCTCCTTTTCCACCCGGCCTTCCACCGGAATCCCACTGCGCCAGGCCTCTTCCAGCTGGGCCGCGCCCGCCGGGCCGGAGCCGATGCGCCGGGTAAAGCGCAGCTCACCGCCGGCGCGCGACATGAAATAGACCGCCACCCGCTCGCCGACCTGGGCCGTCAGGACACCAGCGTCATCCTGCAGCTCGCGCGCATCGAGCACCCCCTCGCCTTTCTGCCCGACATCGAGAAAAACCCAGTCCTGACCAATCTGCAGAATGGTCGCCTCGATCTGCTGACCGATCTCAAGCCGGCCAGCACCGCTGAGACTCTCCTCCAGCAGGGCGGCGAAATCGCCCTCGGTCATCTCCTCATCGGTCAGGGCATCCTGTGCGTCCAGCTCTTCTTCCCGTTCATCAAACAGCTTGTCATTCATAATTTGCCGCTTCCTTATGTCAAACGCTCTGTTGCCATGGTCCGCCCGTCAGCCGCCTGATGACTGCCGGGCGGCCGGCAGCTTAACATGGCCGGCCGGCCATCGGCAGCAAAATCGTCGCATTTTCCCCGTCCCACCCCCTTGCAGCCCGGCTGGCCGCCGGGTAAGGTTTTGCGGCAAGGTTTGTTCACCCTAACAGGATGTTGAAAAAGTCCCATCCGGGGCTTTTTCAACGACGCAAGCCGAAAATGCGATTTCCGTCTTGCTCACAAAATCAATCTATTACGAAGTAATGATTGATTTTGGTCGCCCGTCCATGGGCTCCAGCAGGCTGTTTTTCAACAGCCTACTAAGCGCCAGAGGCCAGCATGACCAGCGAACCGATCTTCGACGCCCATCTGCACATCATCGCCGCCGGCTTTCCACTGGTAGCCAATCAGGGCTATCTGCCGCCGGCGTTTGACTGTGCGGCTTATCGCGCCCGTAGCGAACCGCTGGGCATCTGCGCTGGCGCCGTCGTATCCGGTTCGTTCCAGGCCTTCGACCAGAGCTACCTGCTGGCGGCGCTGCGCCAGCTCGGTCCCCGCTTTGTCGGCGTGACCCAGCTGCCGGCAACGGTAAGCGACGCCGAAATCCTCCGACTGGACCGCGCCGGCGTGCGCGGCCTGCGTTTCAACCTCAAACGCGGCGGTTCGGCCGGCATTGATGAGCTCGACCGCCTGGCGCGGCGGGTGCACGAAATCGCCGGCTGGCATTGCGAACTGTACTGCGCCTCGGCCGAACTGGCGCCCCTGTTCGACCTGCTCAGCGCCCTGCCGGCAGTCAGCATCGATCATCTGGGGCTGACCGCCACAGGTTTCGATGTGCTACTGCGCCTGGCCGAACGTGGCGTGCGGGTCAAGGCGACAGGCTTTGGCCGGGTGGATTTCCCCGTCGCCCCGGCCCTGCGCCAGCTCCATGCCGCCAATCCGGCCGCCCTGCTATTCGGTACCGATCTGCCCGGCACCCGCACGCCACACCCGTTCCAGACCACGGATCTGCAACAGATTCGCCAAACCCTCGGCCCGGTCGGTGCCCGCCAGGTGCTGTACGAAAACGCCCGCGCCTTTTACCGGCTCGATGCGGCCGCTGCAATGCCGGCCCAGCCGCAGCCAGCCGCGCCATGACCGCTGACACTGCTGGTGCTCCTGACGGCCGTGCCGCTCATCCTGTGGTTCTGTCTGTTGTAACCCGCTGTGCCCGGCGGAACAACAAGCGTCACCGGCAAGACAGGCGAGTATCGAACGACAGAGAGCAACCATGAAGCAAAAACCCGGCCCCGCCCATCGCCACCGCCTCGGCGGCGTCCTGATCCTGATCGGCACCCTGCTCTGCTGCAACCTGCTGGTCGCGCCGCATCAGCGGCTGGCGGCCGAACTGCTGGCGCCGCTGCGCTGGGCTGGGCCGACCCTGCTGATTGCCGGCCTGTTGCTGCGGCGCTCAACGGCACCACCCCAGGATGACCGGCACAGAACCGGCCGCAACCGCCGCCGACTGGGCGGCGCCGGTCTGTTGCTGTGCCTGCTGGCCCAGCTGGCGGCCTGGCAGGCACCGCAGGATGAAGCCAGGGGCCTGCTGGCGACCCTGGCGCTGCTGGTGCTGGCCGGTCCGTCGCTGATCCTGCTGGCGCTGGGCCTGCTGCCCAGCGACCGGCGTTCCTGAACCCTCCCGTGCGCCACTTGGGTCAGGTCGCCGTCAGCGGCGCCGCAACCGCAGCTTCCGGCCCCGCCCGGCCGGGCGCTCGCCGCCAGCAGCGGCATCCTTCAAACGGGGGCGCGCCAGCCACAGCTGCTGCTGGCCGGTCAGCAGCGGCCGGGCGGCCTCGGTCAGCTTGAGCACGCCATAATTGGCGACATCGGGGTAGAGATAACCCAGATGCACCAGCTGCCGCACCAGCCCGGTCCAGCTCTCAACCGACACCTCGCTGCCAATGGCGAAGGTGCTCAAGCGGTCGTGCCCCAGCTGCAGCACGCGCTGGTTGCGCTGGCCGCGCAGCACATCAATCACATGGCCGGCGCCAAAACGCTGACCGACGCGGTAAACGCAGGACAGCAGCTTACGGGCATCCTCGGTGGCGTCGTAACGCTCGGGTGGATCGAGACAGAAATCGCAGTTGCCGCAATCCTCGGCCAGCGGCTCGCCGAAATAACCCAGCAGTGCCCGCCGGCGGCAGGTCAGCGGTTCAGCGTAGCTGACCATGGCGTTGAGCTTGTGCAGTTCAATGCGCACCTGCTCGGCATTGCTGCCCTTGCTGATCAGACCACGGGCAATGCTGATATCGCCATAACCGAACAGCAGCAGCGCCTCGGCCGGCAGCCCGTCACGACCGGCGCGGCCGGTTTCCTGGTAGTAGCTTTCGATGTTCTTGGGCAGATCGTAATGCACCACAAAGCGCACGTTGGGCTTGTCGATGCCCATGCCGAAGGCCACCGTCGCCACCACCAGCCGCAACTGATCGGCCAGAAAGGCCTCCTGCACCGCCTGGCGCTCGCCATCGGCCAGTCCGGCATGGTAGGCGGCCGCGGCATGACCGCGCTGGGCCAGCTTGGCGGCAATCTCCTCCACCCGCTTGCGGCTCAGGGCGTAGATGATGCCGGACTGGTCACGCCGGCGGCTGAGAAAGGCCTCCAGCTGGGCAAAGGGTTTGAGCTTTTCCACCACCCGGTATTGAATGTTGGGGCGATCGAAACTGCGAACAAAGGTTTCAGCCTGCTCAAGGCCCAGGCGCGCCACCACGTCCTGACGGGTCTGGCGGTCGGCCGTGGCCGTCAAGGCAATGAGCGGCACCTGCGGAAACAGCTGGCGCAGGCGGCCGAGCTGAACGTATTCGGGGCGGAAATCGTGGCCCCACTGCGACACGCAATGGGCCTCGTCCACCGCGATCAGCGCCAGCGGCACCTCCCGCAGCCGGTCGAGAAAGGCCGCGCTCATCAGCCGTTCCGGCGCGATATAGAGCAGATCGAGCTGCTGCCGGTGCAGCCGCGCCAGCACCTGGCGGGCCTGTTCCGCCGTCAGGGTGGCGTTGTAGCAGGCCGCCCGGATGCCGGCGGCGGTGAGAGCGTCGACCTGATCCTTCATCAGCGACACCAGCGGCGATACCACCAGTGCGGTGCCGGGCCGGTGCAGGGCCGGAATCTGGTAACAGAGGGACTTGCCGGCGCCGGTGGGCATCAGCACAAACACATCGCGGCCGGCGATCAGACAGTCGATGATCTCCTGCTGCGGCGGCCGGAAGGCGGCATGGCCGAAACGTTGCTGCAAGCTGTGCAAGGGGCTGGTCACACAAAGGCTCCCTGGTATCCTGAGAAAAAAGGGTATCTTTCGGGGGTCGCTGACGGGCGGCGTTACCGGCGCGGCCCCCCGTGAAAGGATCACCATGACGGATGTCTACGACCTGAGTCTGAAACTGGCCACGGCCCTGGCCATCGGCCTGCTGATCGGCAGCGAACGCGGCTGGTACGACCGCGACAAGCGCGACGGCAGCCGCGTCGCCGGCATCCGCACCTTCAGCCTCATCGGCCTGCTGGGCGGCGTGGCCGCCCTGATCGAGCCGCAGCAGCCACCCTGGCTGCTGGCCGCCGCCCTGCTGGCGGTCACCGCGCTGGTGGTGGCCGCCCATCTGCAGGACGTGCGCAAGGATCAGGACGTCGGCGTCACCACCGCCTTCGCCATGCTGCTCTGTTTTGTCCTGGCGGCCTGGGCCTGCCGTGGCCGACCGCTGCCGGCCATCGGCCTGACGGTGGTGGTCATGGCCCTGCTCAGCAGCAAGCCGCTGCTGCATCGCTGGCTCAGCCGTGTGCAGCCGCAGGAATTCTTTTCCACCATCAAGCTGCTGGTCATCTCGCTGGTGCTGCTGCCGCTGCTGCCCAACAAGGGGTACGGCCCGTGGCAGGCCCTTAATCCCTACTGGATCTGGTGGATGGTGGTGCTGATCTCGTCCCTGTCCTTCGCCGGCTACCTGGCCGTGCGGCTGCTGGGGCAGAAAAGAGGTATCCTGCTCACCGCCGTGGCCGGCGCGCTGGTGTCTTCCACCGCCGTCACCCTGAGTCTGGCCCGCCAGGCCCGGCTGCAGCAGCGCTACCGTCTGCTGGCCGCCGCCGCCCTGCTGGCCTCGGCCATCATGTGCGTGCGGGTACTGGTCGAGGTGGCCGTGGTGCATTCAGCCCTGCTGCGCCAGCTGTGGCCGCCGCTGCTGAGTCTGCTGGCCGGACTGCTGGCCGGCGCCCTGTGGCTGTGGCTGCGGCCCGACAACGGCGCGGGCGAAACCACCACCGGTCTGGAGCTGAAGAATCCGCTGCAACTGGCCATGGCCTTGCAGTTCGGTCTGCTGCTGGCGCTGGTGCTGGTGCTGGCCAAGGCCATGAACGCCTGGTTCGGCCAGCAGGGTCTCTATGCCCTGGCGCTCATTTCCGGTCTGGTGGATGTCGATGCCATCAGCCTGTCGCTGGCCCGCTCGGCCCGTCAGGGTCTGCCGGCCGAAGCCGCCAGTCTGGCCATTGTGCTGGCCTGCGTCAGCAACACACTGGTCAAGTGACTGCTGTTTGTCACCATTCTCGGCCCGCGCCACCATGGCCGCCTGCTGCTGGGCCTGGCGGCGCTGTTGCTGCCGGGACTGCTCAGCCTGCTGTTTCTGCTGTAGCGGGCGGTTGAAAAGGTCGCGGCCGGGGCTTTTTACAGGCTGTTTTTCAGCCGCTTGTCCGCCGCCGCCGGCGCGAAGATATACAGCAGATTGGGTTCGCTGCAGATGTACAGGGTGCCACGGCCATCGAGCACCAGCCCTTCGGCCTGCTTGATGCTGTGATCCAGACCGGCATGGCCCTTCTTCAGCCACAGGCGCGACCGTTCACGGCCGTGCTCGTCCACCTCCACCACCGCATGGGATTCGTCACTCAGCAGCAACAGGTTGCCGGTCCGGTCACAGTGGTACAGATCCGACAGATCCTTCAGCCCCAGACCGTACCGCTGCACATCCCAAGGACTGTCAATCCGCACGCTGCCGCCCTCCTGCGCCGGCAGCTGCAGGCGGTAAAGCTGGCGCGGCCGCTTTTCCTTGGCCAGATGAAAATGCGCCCTGGCCGCGTCCCAGCCCACCCCTTCAAGCCCCTTGTTGCCGGCCTCGGTAGCATCCACCAGATAACGCCGGGCATCGACATAGGCAATCCGGCTGGCGCCGGGCGGCACCACCAGCAGATTGAGCAGCCGGCGGCGCTCCTCGATCAGGGCGAAACGCTCGCCACCCAGCCAGACCACCCCTTCGGTATCCTCAAAGCCGTCCAGCTCGATCTGGCGCAGCAGCGTGCCGTCAAGAGCCACCTCCAGCAGCCGGGCCGGCTGGTTCATCACCACAAACAGCGTGCCGCTGACCGCATTGTAAGCCAGCCCCGAGGCATTACGCACGGCCGGGCCAAGCACCACCGGCGGCCCCTGCAGCACATAGCGCTGCAGGCCCAGGCTGCCCGCCCTGCCCAAAGCCTCAGCCTCGCCCAGGTCGCCAGCAGCCGTGAGCGGCGGCGCTTCCTGCTCAAAACAGCCGGCCAGCACCAGCAGCGCCAGCAGCACCAGCCCGTGCAAAGCAGACCGAAGACGTCTGTTCATCGGATGATTCTCCTTAAAATCCGCCCTTTTCAGCCTCTTGCCAAACGGGCCGTGACAGGGCAGGATAGAGACACCGCCGCATTCCGGCAACCGCTTTCTCCCCCATTGCGCCCGCCAACCCCCAAGGAGCTGTACATGCGCCCCACCGACGAGATTCTGGCCGAAGCCCGCCGCGACGCCCTCAAACGCCAGGACGGCTACCGCGAACAGGCCCTCAAACTGTTTCCCCATGTCTGCGGCCGCTGCTGCCGCGAATTCGAAGGCAAGAAACTGCGCGAACTGACCGTCCACCACCGCGACCATAACCACGACAACAACCCGCCCGACGGCAGCAACTGGGAACTGCTGTGCATCTACTGTCACGAACAGGAACACGTCCGCGCCATCGAACAACAGCGCGAAACCAGCGGCCCCACCGCCATCAGCAAACCGACCCTGAACCATTCGCCCTTCGCCGCCCTGGCCGAACGCTTCAAGCCGCAGTCATGAACAAGCCACCGCCCAAACCCGCGCCGGCAAGTAACGCCCAAGCCGCGGCACCCCACCAACAGACAAAGGCGCCGCAATCGCCCTGGTTTCCCGCCAAACGCTACGGTATTGGCTGGGGCCTGCCCATCACCTGGCAGGGCTGGCTGGTTCTGGGCGGCTACCTGGCCCTGCTGCTGGCCGGCGGCGCCGTGGTCGAAATCGCCAGCCACCCCTGGCGGCTGCCCTTCTTCCTGCTTTATGTCCTGCTGCTGTCGGCCCTTCTTTGTTATATCTGCTACAAAAAAGGTGAAAAATTCGCCCTTCGCTGGGGCGGAAAACCCTGAATCCAGCGCAACACCTCCAACAGCCACCACCGCCAAACCAACAAACCGTCAGGGTCAAAACAGACCCGCCGGCGCTTCGCTGCAAAAATCAGATTAAGACAGAGACAGAATTAATCGTTGATGGCATCGCAAAAACCAGCAAACGACATAAAGTCTTGAAATAATTTGATATAGCCGAAGTTGCCACTTTACTCCGTGTCTGACTTTTGGCAAAATAACCGCAAAAATTCAAGAGGTTATGAGG
>Ga0265295_1000614_pt1 | contig 70335 bp, 57 predicted proteins | sample Munlansysbiofilm_FD_192503 | JGI IMG/M metagenome (GOLD analysis project Ga0265295, IMG submission 192503) | Leachate microbial communities from a municipal landfill in Southern Ontario, Canada - Methane capture system biofilm | ecosystem: Engineered > Solid waste > Landfill > Unclassified ...
AACCGCGCCATCCCCCCCCCCCCCCCCCCAACCCCGTTGAAGTCCAAGACGGCCGGGCAGCTTCAGCAGGTGATGAAAACGTGGATGCCGGCTTGAACTCCAACCTAAAGAAAACCACCTTTAATCAATTTATCAGTTTATCAATTCCTTTCCACGGCCCCCTGCCACTCTCCCCCTCCAGGGCCAGGACGCAGGATAGCTAAGATATAGATATATATACTATATAGATATAATATATACTAATATAGTAGGTATTAGTAGTTATATAGATATATATATGTTATATATGTTCTTACGTCCAGGTATTGTCAATTTCTGCCTGCAGGACCTGTCCCTGGGGGCCGTGGAAAGGAATTGATAAACTGATAAATTGATTAAACAGGATTGAGGTGGCCGAGGAAGGGAAATTTGCACGTTAAGGAAAAGGGGCTGCAGTGGCAGCCCCTCCCTTTTCTATCAGCTTATGTCTATATCGGAAAGCACTGGGTTCAGCGCTTACCTTGGCGCCACTCTGTTTCGGTAGCCAATGTCGTCCTCCTGGCAGAATATCGCCTGCCATTCCATCAGGCTTCACACTCACTCGAGGAAGTCCCAGTGTGGCGTTTTTCCCATTTTTCTTTCGCATGCCCCGGTTTTCTCATACACACGTTTATGAGGCTATGTTTACCAGTGTGACAATATGCCCCGCATCGCCCCCGAATGATCCCCACGCTATATGCGGGAGGCTTCCGTGGGCAATTTGAATGGAGATGGAACAGGGATGAAAAGGACGAAAGGAATGATGGGACGAAAGCAAGGTTTAAACGGGATCAAAGAAAAGGTATGTTGGATCGGTGCAACTCATCAGTGATGTTTTACAGCGTGTTTGGGTGGTACCCAGCGCTCTGTGGGGAGCCTCCCAAACCACTCCGGAAGCGGAAAATGCGGATTTAGCTTGACAGATAGGCCCCGCGCAAATGTTATTCCTTTTCAGCTAAAACTAGTGATGATGCGGCCCCGCGCTGCGGGGAGCGGGAGACAAGAATGAAATATTTTAGGAAACTGGTGGGCGAAAAATGTTACCTGTCGCCGATCTCGCTGGACGACACGGAGCGCTTCACCGAATGGGTGAACGACATGGAGATGGGCCTGTTCATGCTGTTTTCCACGGACGTCCTGGACCTGGACAGGGAGCGCGAGATCCTCAGCCAGATCAGGCGGAACAATGTGTCCTTCGCCATTGTGGACAAGGCATCGGACGAGGCGATCGGGATCTGCGGGCTGGTAAACGTTGACCAGGTGCACCGCCATGCTAATTTCGGCATCTTCATCGGCGACAAGGCCTGCTGGAACAAAGGCATCGGCACGGAGGCCACCCAGCTCATCCTGGACCACGCTTTCAACAACATCAACCTGAACAACGTCAGCCTGGAGGTTTACGACTTCAACCAGCGCGCCATCAGCTGTTACGAGAAGGTTGGCTTCAAATACGTGGGCCGGCGCCGCAAGTTCATCTTCAAGGCCGGCACCTATCACGACGTTTTGATCTACGACATCCTGGCGGAGGAATTCGCCAGCCCCCGGGTGAAGGAAACCTTTGCCCGCGCCACCGGCAAAGGCGACAGCCAAAAATAGATGTTCCGCGAAATCAAAGGCCAGTCCAGCGCTCTGCAGATCCTGAAGCTGGCCATGGACAACGACCGGATCGCCCAAGCCTATCTTTTCCACGGCAGCGACGGCGTGGGCAAATTCACCACCGCCCTCTACTTTGGCATGGCGCTGAACTGCCTTTCCAAGAGTGAATTCCGCCCCTGCGGGGTATGCTCCTCCTGCCGCAAATTCCTGGCGCTGGACCATCCCGACCTGCTCTACGTCTTCCCCACCCCCAATCTGGGCCTCAATCTGGACGGCGAGATCACCAAGACGGAATACAAAAAGGAATACGAAGGCTACGTCCGCGGCAAGATCGACACCCCCTGGGAGGACTACCAGTTCAGCTCCAACATCATGATCCGCGTGGAAAGCGTCAACTGGCTGATCAAACGCCTCAGCCTCTCCGCCTATGAGGCCTCCCACCGCGTGTGCATCATCGAAGACGCCGACCAGATGAACATCCCCACCTCCAACGCCTTCCTCAAAACCCTGGAAGAGCCGCCGCCGGCCACAGTGATCATCCTGATCACCAACAACCCTTCCCAACTGCTGCCCACAGTGGTTTCCCGCTGCCAGCCGGTGCGCTTTCAGCCTGTGACCCCGCGCGTGATCGAAGGCATCCTGCGCGACCGCTTCAACGTCTCCCAGGAGCTCGCCCGCACCGCCTCCCACATCGCCGACGGCAGCGTGAAGCGCGCCATCCACTTTGCCCAAAACGAGTCCTCGGAACTGCGCGAACGGGCCTTCGAGATCCTGGAGCTGGCCGCCGCGGGCAAGGACCTCGCCCATTTCCGCTCGCTGCAGGGGCAGTCGCGCAAATACACGGCGGAAAACGCGATCGAGATCCTGCGCTACAGCAGCCTGTTCGCCGGAGACCTGAACCTGGTGGAGGACTCCCCCGACGAGGTGGTGAACGTGGACAAGAGGGATTTCCTGCGCTCCGCGAGGCAACAACTGGAGCTGGTGGACCCCGCCGATCTCACGGACCGGGTGATCAACTTTGTGCTGCTGATGGAGGATCATATCCGCAAACTGCGCGGCAACGCCAATCTGCAGCTGGTGATGCTCAACCTCTACTTCCAGTGGAAACAGCTGCTACGGGCCTGACATGAGCGACAACAAACTGGTGCGTAACATCAGCGTGATGTCCTTCGCCATCTTCCTGAGCAGGATCATGGGGCTGATCCGCGACCAATTGATGGCCTTCTGTTTTGGCACCACCTTTCTCAACGACGCCTTCGTGGTGGGCTACAAGATCCCGAACCTGCTGCGTTCGCTGTTTGGGGAGGGCGCGCTATCGGCGTCCTTTGTGCCCATCTACAACGAGATCGGCATCAAAGAGGACCGCAAGACCCAGATCAACTTCGCGCTGCAGGTGCTGGGCATCCTCTCATCGTTTTTGCTCACGCTCACCGTGATCGGGATCGTCTTCGCGCCCTGGATCGTGAAGCTGCTCTACCCCGGGCTGGCGCCCCAAACCTACAAACTGGCCGTGCTGCTCACCCGCATCATGTTTCCCTATCTGTTCTGGATCGGACTTTCCTCCACCATGATCGCCATCCTCAATTCCCACGAACGCTTTTTTATGACCGGCCTCTCCTCCGCGCTGCTGAACCTGGGCATGATCCTGAGCATGGTGATCCCCCGCTTCGTTTTCAAGCTCGAGGGCGAAGAGCTGGTCCGCTGGGCTGCCTGGGGTGTGTTTGGCGGCGGTTTTTTGCAGACGGTCATCAACTTTCCCTACCTCAAACAGTTCGGGTATCCCTTCAAACTCTTCGTGCGCTTTGGCGGCGAGGCCCTGAAAACGATGTGGACCCGCTTTCTGCCCTCGCTGATCGGTGTGGGCATCCGCGAGATCAACCTGGTGGCCGATAGCCTCATGGCCTCGTTCTTGGCCGTGGGCAGCATTTCCGCGCTGGAATACGGCTACCGCCTCTTCCAATTTCCCCTGGGTATGTTCGCCGTTTCCACCGGCATGGTGTTGCTGCCCACTTTTTCCAGGCAGGTAACCAAGGGCGAATGGCCGGAGCTTTCCCAAAACCTGCGCGTGGCGGCGGTGAACCTCATCTACCTGATGCTGCCGATCACCACGCTGATCATCGCATTGGGCGGCGACCTCGTGCAGGTGGTGTTCCAACGCGGGGCCTTCGACGCCAAGGCCAGCCTCTGGACCCAGCAGGCCCTCATCTTCTACAGCCTCGGCCTCATCTTTTTCAGCTTCAACCAAACCCTCACCCCGCTCTTTTACGCCAACAAGGACACCCGCACCCCCATGCGGATCGCCGCCGCCATGGTGGCCCTGAACATCGTGCTGAACTTCATCCTGATGCAGTTCCTGCAGCATCGTGGGCTGGCCTTCGCCACCTCCCTCACCGCGATGGCCAATTTCGGCATCCAATATCACCTCATCCGCAAAAAAATGCCCCAGATCAGCTTCGCGGGGATCCTGCCCAATCTGCTGAAGACCCTGGGCATTTGCGCGCTGATGCTGGCTTTGCTGCTTGTGGCCAACCACTTTTACCAGCCGCGGGGATTCTGGCCCCAGCTGTTCAAGCTGGGCTTGCTGGGAACGGCCTCGCTGCTCTTCTTCTACGGCTTCGGCCTGCTGCTGAAGCTGGATTTCCTGGCCCAGGCGCGGGACCGCCTATGGAACAGATTCCGCCGCAAATAGCGCAGAAACTCCACCTCCTGCCCCAGCAGCCAGGCATCTACATCTGGAAAAACGCCGCCGGCGAGGTGATCTACGTGGGCAAGGCCCGCCTGCTGGAAAGCCGCATCAAAAGCTATCTGAACAACTCACCCAAGGATGCCAAGACCGAGCAGCTCCTGCGCCACATCACCGACCTGGACTACATCATCACCCTTTCGGAGCACGACGCCTTCATCCTGGAAGCAAACCTCATCCGCCGCCACCAGCCCAAATACAACATCCTGCTGAAGGACGACAAACGCTATCCCTTCGTGAAGATCACCCTCGCGGAACCCTTCCCCCGCATCATGGTAACCCGCGAGTTGGTGCAGGACGGCTCCCGCTATTTCGGGCCCTTCACCGACGCCAAATCCCTGCGCATGACCCTGCGCAATTTCGAGTGGATCTTTCCCATCCGCACCTGTTCACGGGTGATCCCTGCCGACCAGGTGCGCTTCAAACAGGCCTGCATCAACCACCAGTTGGGCAAATGCCCGGCTCCCTGCATCGGAGCTGTTACGCGGGCCGAGTACCTGCGCGTGGTGAAACGCCAGATGAGCTTTTTCGACGGCAAACACCAGGAAGTGCTGGATGAGCTGCGCGCCGAAATGAACGAGCTGGCCGGGGAGCTCAAATTTGAACAGGCCGCCCGCACGCGCGACCGCATCATCGCCATCGAACGCATCCAGAAACGCCAGGTCGTGTATTCCCCGGACGCCCGCAACACAGATGTGATCGGCTTTTACCAAGAGGAAAAACTGGCCGTTGGCGTGGTGCTGAGGATCATGAGCGGCATGGTGGTCAACCGCGAGGACTATCCCCTCGCAAATGTGGAAAACGACGCTCCGGAAGAGGCTTTGGCCGCCTTCATCAAGCTCTATTACACCAGCCGGGATGAACTACCGGACGAGATTTTGCTGCCGCAGGAACCGGCGGAATTCGAAGAGCTGAACTCCTGGCTGGGCGGAAAACTGAGCCTGCCCCAGCGCGGGGAGAAGAGCCGGCTGCTGGCCATGGCCAAGCGCAACGCATTCCAGCTTATCGAAGAGCGCAAACTCGCCCACATCCGCCGCGCGAACCGCACTGTCTTTCCCATCCAGGAACTCAAGGAAAAACTCGCCCTGCCCAGATTGCCACGCAAGATGGTCTGCATGGACATCTCCACCATCCAAGGCACGGATACGGTGTCCTCAGCCGTGTTCTTCGAAAACGGCAGGGCCAAAAAGAAATCCTACCGCCACTTCATCATCCGCCAGGTTGACTCCCAAAACGATTATGCCGCCCTCCAGGAAACCCTCACCCGCTTCCTGAACGAGACCGCCAAGGATCCCTCCATGCTGCCGGACCTGCTCATCATCGACGGCGGCAAAGGCCAGCTTGCTGCCTGCAAAGAGGTTTTGGACGCCTCCGCGCATCCGGACGTCCCCATCATCTCGCTGGCCAAACGCGCCGAGGAAGTCTATCTGCCCGGCCGCCCCGAATCCATCATCCTGCCCCGCTCCTCTTCTTCCCTGCGGCTGCTCACCTCCATCCGCGACGAAGCCCACCGCTTCGCCATCAACTTTCACCGCTCCCGCCGCTCCAAACGCACCCTGCTGAGCGAACTGGAGGACATCCCCGGCGTGGGCGAGCAGACCAAATTCCTGCTGCTCAAAGAGCTGGGCTCCGTGGAAGCCATCAAGGCCGCCAGCCCCGAAGAGCTGATGAAGGTGAAGGGCATCGGCGGAAAGCTGGCCCGACAGATCCACGGGCATTATCATTCCGCGTAAACTCCAGCGAAATCTCACTCGAATATTTTTGCATGATGCCCAACGGAGCGGGATTTGGTCTTTTTCAAACCTCTGCGCGGCAATAGCTTGGGCATTCGCTTTGAAAATCGCTTGACAATATCATCGCCTTTGTTGATCCTGACATTATTGTGATAGCATAAAAAAGATTGCGAGGAATAGAATGCTCCAACTGTATCCCAAGCCCCGGAAAAAAACGGTGTTGCCCACCGACTACAAGGCCCTGATACTGAGCTCGGCCCAGAAGATCTTTGCCCAGAAGGGCTACGTTAAATGCACCATGTCGGACGTTGCCATCCATGCCAAGGTAGGCATCGGCACCCTGTACAACTACTTCAAAAACAAGGACGAAATGCTGCAGCTTTGCATCCAAAAAATGGTGGAGGAAGAGATCCACACCATCGAGGCGGAAAGCCAAAAGCTGGCCGATCCCCTCAAACAGATCCACTATTTTTTCACCGAGCATTTTGCCCTGCTGAAAAGCAAACCCCACATCGCCCGGCTCCTGCTCATCGAGCTGCGCCAGAGCGAGGGTTTCTACAAACGCAACCCCACTTACAACCCCCTCAACTACTATCTGGAGTATTACACCAGGGTGTTCCAGAACGCCGTGAAAAAAGGCCTGATCCGCAACGTTGACGCCAGGGCCCTGGCCTACATCGTGGTGGGGTCACAGGAACTGATGTATCTGCAGTGGCTCATTCACGGCAAGGAGCTGGATATCGATCCCCTGCTCGCCGGCTTGAACGACATCCTGCAGCACGGACTCGTAAAGAAATAAACCCGTTTCGTCAGATATAAAACCGGCCCGCTGTGATGGCGGGCCTTTCATTTATCTTGAACAATCGGTTGGTTGGTTGTGAGATCCCCAGCTTGAGGCCAGTTTCCGCTTAGAGATAGTTCAGGATCTGGTTGGCGCGGGCGATGAAGGACTTGAGTTCGTCGCCGCTGAAAGCGCGCTGTTCAAGCAGGGAGAGGTCGTGGAGATAGGTGCAGAGGGTATTCACCTCTTCCTTATTGCCGGAGGCGTCGAGCTCCAGGATCTTTTGGATGATGGGGTTGGCCCGGTTCACCACCAGGGTATGGTCTTTGAGCAGGGCGGAATCAGCCTGGCGGCTAACGAGTTCCATGTCGTGCCAGCGGCGCATGAACTCGTTGAAGACGATCATGGAGGGGATGTGAGGCGATTTGAGGCTTTTCACCTCGACCTTCAGGGGGGTGTAAACGTGGCTGAACAGGTCTTTGAGGGTTGCCTCGCCAAGTTCTTCGCGCACGGCGAAGGGGATGTCGTAAGGCCTGATCACGGTGCGGTCGCCGTTTTGGACCAGCCAGGGATTGAGGGCGGTGACGGCGGTGGGGTGTTTTTTCAGGAATTCGGCGTAGCTTTCCTGGCTGAAGGAAGCCTCCACCGGCTGGCCCAGGGCGCGGTAAAAGATCTCCTGCAATTTGTCCGATCCAGCGCGGCCTTCCCTGTCCACCAGCTCTTTTCCGTCGGTATCCACCAGCAAGTCGTTGACCTCACTGTCGACCCGGATGAATTCCACCTTGCCGAGCTGGCTTTCCAGCTGCTGGTAGAGGTGGGTGTCCAGCGGCGAAGTTTGATAGACCACCTCGATGCCCTGTTCTTTCATCAGGCCCAGGTAGCTGATCTGGGTGTCCTCCCCAGCGGCGTACCAAACGCGGGTTTTGTCGCCTTCGGATTTGTTTCTGGCCTGGTATTCCTCCAGGGTCACATAGTCGCCGGAGGCGGATTTGAAGATCACCCTGTCTTTCATGGCGGCAAAGAAATCCTCGTCGCGGATGAGGCCGTATTTGATGAAGGTGTCTATGTCCTCCCAGTATTCCTCATATTTCTTGCGGTCCGCAGCAAAGGTTTCGCCAAAACGGTCAGCCACCTTTTTCACGATGTATTTGCTGATTTGGCGTACTTGGGCGTCGTTCTGCAAAAAGCTGCGCGAAACGTTGAGGGGAATGTCCGGGATGTCTATGCCGCCTTTGAGCAGAAGAAGGAAATCGGGGATGAGATCCTCGAGGTTGTCGGCCACGAACACATTGTTGCAGAAGAGTTTCACCTCGCCCTTGAAGAATTCTGGGTCCTTGCGGAGCTTCGGGAAATAAAGGATGCCGCGGAGGTTGACGGGGAAATCGGCGTTGAGATGGATCCAGAAGACGGGATCGCGGTGATCGTGGAATACCTGGTGGTAAAACTCCTTGTATTCATCATCAGTAACGTCTTTGGGCTTGCGGTTCCAAAGGGCTTCCTTCTGGTTCACCTGCTCGTCCTTGAACAGGATGGGCCAGGGCATGAAATTGCAGTATTTTTCCAGGATTTCACGGATCTTGGTTTCCTCGGAGTAGTTTTTGGAGTCCTCGTTCAGGTGGATGGTCACGGTGGTGCCAACCTCCTTGCGTTTGCCCGCTTTCATCTCATATTCGGTGCTGCCGTCGCATTCCCAGCCGGCGGCCTGGCTGCCGGAAACCCAGGATAGGGAATCGATGGTCACCTTATCCGCCACCATGAAACTGGAATAGAAGCCCAGGCCAAAGTGGCCGATGATGTTGCCCTGAACATCCTTGAAATTGTTCACGAACTCTTCCGCGCCGGAGAAAGCGATCTGGTTGATGTATTTGCGAATCTCCTCCTCAGTCATGCCGATGCCGGTATCCGAGATTTCGATGGTGTTCTTTTTGGGGTCCAGCTTCACGCTGATCTTCATGTCCTCCGCCATGAAGTCCGGATCGGCGTATTTGCGTTTGTTGATAGCGTCCACGGCGTTGGAGACCAGTTCGCGCAGAAAGATGTCATGCTGGGAATAGAGCCATTTCTTGATGATAGGAAAGATGTTTTCGGTGTGGATGCTGAGGCTGCCCTTTTCGGCTTTTTTGGCCGCTTTTGCCGCCTGTTTGGTTTCTTTCTTATCTTCCTGCCTGGCAGTTGTTTTTTCTTCCTCTGGCAGTTCTGGTGTGGTTTTGTCTTTGTGGTCTGGCATGAAACTCTCCTTGGTCAGTTGTTCTGTTTAAGGATAGAATAAGCGGAGCGGGAAAATTGTCAAGGGAAATTGGCAGTTATCTTGTGAGAGTGCTAATTTAGCGTGAGGTGAAGCTGGAGTCGAGCGAGGAACGAGCATCGACTATAGCAGTCAAAGAAAGAGGCAGACGCCCCCGTCAGCCAATGCCCGGAGGCCTTTCGGAACCAAAAGACAAGCTTTTGCGAAGCTTCGCAAACGGGGATGGTTTGCTGGCGTCGATGCTCGTTCCTCGACGCCAGCTTGTGTCACGCCCTTTCCCTTTGCCACGCCTGCCCCCTCTCTTCGCGTCTCTGTGCCTCCCTGTATCCAAGTTGAGAGCACCGGTCAGGGCATCTCACTTGCGCGTTTGCCCGACAGGGTTATTATGTCTTTAAATCAATTTGACAGGAGTAAACATGTTGATAGAGTTGAATGATACAAATTTCGACACAGTGACCAAGGAAGGCATTGTGGTGGTGGATTTTTGGGCAGCCTGGTGCGGTCCTTGCCGCATGATCGCCCCAACGATCGAAGAGCTGGCTGTCGCGCACCCGGACATCACCTTTGGCAAACTGAACGTGGATGAGCACCCTCAGCTGGCATCGCGCCATGGCGTGATGAGCATTCCCACCCTGCTGTTCTTTGTAAACGGAGAATTGAAGGACAATTCCATCGGCGCCGTACCCAAACCGGTGCTGGAGAAAAAGCTGGAGCTGCTGCGAGGCTGAGTCTGAGCCCAAAACGGTTTGAAACGCAATAACTTCGTGAACCGGACAGAGTATCTGCTCTTCCGGTTCGCTTTGTTCAAACTGCGGCTACTCCCCTATCGTTGGGGACGCTGGCTCATCACGCGGCTGTTCCTCTGGATCGGATACGGACTGGGGATCAGGCGCGAAGTGGCGGATGAAAACCTCCAAATGGTGTATCCTGCCATGCCTCTTGGACAGCGCAAACAACTGCTGAAAAAGGTCTATGTGAATCTGGGGCTCGCCGCCGCGGAACTCTATCTGCTGCCGGAACCAAAGCTGATCGCCTCCACCAGCCTCAGCGGCAAAGAGCACGCGGTGGCAGCGCTGGCGCTGAAACGGGGCGCCATCCTGGCCACAGCCCATCTGGGCAACTGGGAGGCGGCACGGACCCTGCCGCTCTTCGGCATCCCCCTGGCCGTGGTGGTGCAGAAACAGCACAATCCGCTGTTCGATAACTACAACAGCGCTCTGCGCACCCGGCAGGGAGTGCGCCTGATCGACCAGCGGCACGGGATGAAAGCGCTGCTGGCTCACCTGCGCGAAAACATGATGGTGGCCATCCTCACCGACCAGAACGCCGGCCCGGAGGGGCTCACACTGGATTTTCTGGGACACCCGGCCCAGCACTGGAAAGGCGCGGCCAAGATCTCGCTGCGCTACAAAGTCCCCATCGTGCCGGCCTATCCGCTCCGCACCCCGGCAGGCGGATTCCGCATCTGCTTTGAACCCATGATCTTCCATCCGGAACTGGAGGACAACCGGGAAAACCAGGCTTTGATCCTGAAAGAGCTGAATGCCGTAACCGAAAGCTACATTCGGCGCCATCCCGAGCAGTGGCTCTGGCTGCACCGGCGCTGGCGCAAACAGGGCCAGACCAGGCCTCCGGGGAACCAGGCGGGATAGATCCAGCCTTGAAGCACGCCTCAAGCCGAAAAGGGCGTTGGGTTCAACCTCTTCAACCCCATGCCTACCGGACAAGGCAAGTTTCAGTTGACAAGCTCTGCCGCTGTGAAATTAGGGTAAAACCATTCATTTCGGGAGTTCAATGATGTACATAGACCACCGCTACGAGGTTCTGGAGAGCCTGGGCACTGGATCCTGGGCGAACGTGTACAAGGTGCGCGACGTCCGCACGGACAACACCTACACGCTCAAACTGTTCCAGTATCTGTCCTCCGAGGACCTGTACAAGCAATTCCGGGCTGCCGATATGCACCACATCACCAAGATCGTGCACCCCAACCTCACCCGGGTGGTCGATTTCGGCCATGTGGGCGATCATATCTACTTCGTGGGCGAATACTTCGACGGGGCCACGCTTAACAACTTCCGTTTCAGCAAAGCCCGGGCCAGGGACCTCTATGACATCATCGTGCAGATCTGTTACGCTTTGAACGCTCTGCATACCCAGAATATAATGCATAAGGATCTCAAGCCTGAGAACATACTTTATAAAAAGACACTTAACGGCATAGAGGTCAAGCTGATAGACTATGGGTTTTCCCGTCTAGAACTGGACCAGGACACTCAATATGTGTCCGGTACCCTGCCCTACATCGCTCCGGAGATCTACACTGGCAAGGGGGCGGGCTACGCCAGCGACTTCTATTCCCTGGGAGTGATCATCTACAGGCTGCTGACCGGCAGTTTTCCCTTCACGCTGGACCAAATCAACGCCATGCGCAGCAGCAGCCGCCAGTATTTCTCGCCGGTCTATCCGGTGGACCTGAACCCAAACATCCCGCTTCCCCTGCAAAACCTCTGCATCGAGCTGCTGGACCGCAATCCGGACAGCCGTCCCCACCAAAGCGAAGAGATCATCAAATACATCAACCGCACCACGGACAGGCAGTATAAATTTGCCGTATCTTGGTCGCTGGTGAATTCCATGCAATTTAACAGCTATTTGGTGCAGGAGCGGATCGTGAACGATTTGCTGGCCTACCTGCCGCAAGTGGAGGCGGCCAACGGCAAGATCATCTCGCTGATCGCGGGAGAGGGCATGGGCAAGGATAACATCCTTTCCCTGTTTCGCTACCACATCCTGCGGGGTGGCTACTTCATCTTCGACTACACCTGCACCAGAAATGAGCATGAGGCATTTTTCGCCTTGATCAAGGAGTATCTGCGTTCACTTTCGGAGCAGGAGATCGCGGCCAACAGCGCGCTGCAAAGCATCTCCGAAAAGATGCGGCGCTATCTGTTCATGTCCGAGCAGGCGGCCATGGGCGTTACCCCCAGCGAAGAGGACCTGCGGGCCGATTTCGAGTTTGCCAAAGCCCTGCTCACCGAGCTGGCCGAAACCAAGCCGGTGATCTTCATCGTGCGCAACATCCAGCATCTGCACCGCCATTCCCTGGAGTTTCTCAATTTCTTTTCCAACACCGTGGTGACCAACCGGATCATGATCGTGATGAGTTGCACGGACTTCAACCAGCTGCGGCAGATCAAAAACACGGTTCTGATCAACGTTCCAATGTTCACACCGGAAGAATCCGCGGCCTACATCCGCAAGCTGGTGAACGGCGACGTTCCGGATGGCTTCTGCCAGCTGATCCACCACCGCTCCGCGGGCAATCCCTTCCTGATCCGCGAGATCATGATCAACCTCACCCTGCTGGGCAAGATCCGCTTCGACGGCGCATACCGCTTTCCGGATGGCCTAGACGACTACACCATTCCCACGCGCCTGCTCCAATCAGTGATCAGCCGTGTGGAACACCTCAGCCTGGCCAGCAGGAAACAGCTGCAGAAGCTGGCCATTGTGCAGACACCCATCTCCCGGGAATTGATCCGCTATATCTGCAAGGTGAAGGATGAAGAGATATACGACCTGCTCAATGAGGCCAAATACAACGAGATCCTGCTCAAACGGGAAAATCACTACCATTTCACTTTCGCCGAAGCCAAAACCTACCTCTACGACCGCTGCCAGCCGCGGATGCGGGACTTGGTCTCACGGCGCGTGTTGAAATATTACAACAGGCAGAACGTGACCGACCCCCAAACCTGTACGGGCATCATCAGCAACGCGCGGATAGCCCGGGACCTTGTCTCCGAGCGGCGTTACCTGCTGCAGCTGCATCTGCTGCACTGCGAGGAACACCGCCAGCAGGAAGCCTACGATGCCATGGCGGAGGTGCTGAGGATAGATCTGGGAGGAGAGCTGGAACTGCCGCTGGAAGAGTTGGTGGACGATCTGGGGAAATTCCACCGCATGATCGAATTCACGGGCTGCACCACCGAAGCGGAGTTTGTCTTCGCGCACCAGGCTGCCATTCCAGAATGTTTTGAGAAATACTCCGTGCTGGGCACACTGATCCTCTTCCAAGGTGACCGCAAAAGCGCGCTCAAAAACTTTGAGAAAGCGGAAAAACTATCCGCCGGCGCCTGCCAGAAGTCCATGGCCAAGCTTTACCAGGCGCAGATATACGCCCGCACGGACCCGGCTCGGGTGAAGAAATGCCTTGACGGCATTGCCCTGGATGAGGTGTCGCAGGCTTTCCAGATCAAGGCGGCCACCCTGATGGCGGCCTACGCGGGACGCGATCGGGATTTTGACGGCGCCGCCAGAGGGCTGGAGCAATTTTTGGCGGAACTTGTCCCCAGCCAGGACCCGGATGCCATGATCGAGCTTGCCTCGCTGCACAACACGCTTGGGGAGATCTACAGCATCCAGAAGAACGTGGCCGAGGCCGATGAGCATTTCAACACTGCCCTGAACATCTGGAATTCCTTCAACATCCGCCGCCACTTGGGCTGGATCCACAACAACCTTGCCGACCTCAACCTGAAGCAGGGTTTCACCATCCTGGGCCTGAACCACGCGCAGCAGGCGCAGATCTTTGCCAAAGACCGCCAGAACCTGCTTTCGGAAGGGCGCGCCCTGCTCAACCAGGGTGAGGCGATGATCAAGATGGGCCGCTTTGAGGAGGCGGAAGCCAAACTGCTGGATGCGCGTGAACTCATCACCCGGATCGGGGCGGACAGATACTTGGTGTCCATCGAGCGCAATCTGGCCCTGGCTAAAAGCAAGATCAGCGATTTCGGCCACTACTTCAAATTCATCAGCGAACACGAGCCCAAACTGATCGACGGCATCGTTCCCGAGATCAATCCGCTGGTGAAAACCTATTTTTACTACCTCAGCGAGATGTCCAACCCCAAAAAGCTGCGCCGGCTGATCCGCAAAAACGCCCACATCGACTATATCCAGATCCAGGAACAGGAGTTTTACCACAATATCCTCAGCCTGCTGGCGATGATGGAGCAGGATTTCGCAACTGCCTTGAACGAACTGAAGCTGGCCCTGCAATTTGCCGGGGAGATCAACAACCACTACGCGATGGCGGTTTTCAACGTGCTTCAGGCCACCTGCCACTACGGCCTGGGCGACACTTCCCGGGCGGCGGACCTGATCGCCAAAGCACGGCCGGCCATCCAGGAAAACCAATACCGCTACTGGGAGCGAAGCCTGGACCTGCTGGAACTGAAACTGCGGCTGGCCGATCCCGCCATCCCCCTGCGGGAGGTTCTGCGCGAAATCAACCGCCAGCTGGAACTGTGCCGCGGCCTGAAATACTATCATTTGGTGGAGGAACTGCAGCAGCTGAAGATCCAGCTGCTGGTGGAACTCGGCTCCCTCAGCACAGCCGAAGAGGAATTCGCCGCCTACCGCAAATATCTGGAAACCATCACCAAGGACATCAGCGCCGATGACCGGGACAACTATCTGGAAGTGAAACAACACGGTCTTCAGGACATCGCGAAATACAAAGTGGTGCCCATCGCCTCACGCCGCAAGGACACCCGCAGCCGCTGGAACGACATGCTGTTCGACATCTCCAACGTGAACAGCCTGCAGAGGGTGAAATTCCTGATCGAGAAAGGCATCAGCCAGATCATCGCCCCTTGGCAGTTCATGCTGTTGGTGTGGTCGGAAAAACTGGGCAGCTATTACAATTTCCACAGCTACAACGCCGATCCCGAAGCCATTCTGCCCCCCGCTTTCCTGCCCTGCATCGAAAAAGCCATCCAAACTGACAATCTCGTGACCTTCGCGCATGAGGAAAAACACATCGCCATCCTGCCCCTGCTTTCCGGCAGCAAAGTGATCGGCTACCTGGTTCTCAGCGACGCCGGGGAACTGGAATTCACCCCTGGCGAACAGGCTTTGCTGAAAAACGTGAAATCCCACCTTGCCGCCATGCTGGTCCGCACCTGGGACTATCAGGAGATCAACCTGCGCATGGAAAAGATGAACCGCCTGATCGAGATCTCGCATGAACTGATGGGACTACTGGACCTGAGCGAGCTGGAGACGGCGCTCGTGTCCGCGGCCATCGACCTGACCGGCGCCACCCGCGGCTTCCTGATCAAGAAAGACACCGACGGCAACAACATCTTCCAGGTGCAGCTGGACCAAAACGGACAGATCCTCAGCACCGCCTTCGGAGTGAGCAAAACCGCTCTCAACCTTTGCCAGGGCAGGCAGAAAACCGTATCGGTGTACAACGCCAAACTGGATAAAAGCTTCGAGGATTCCGTGAGCGTGCACGACTACGCCATCCAAACCATCTTCTGCAGCCCCCTGAAATTGGCTGAGGATTACACCGGCTACATCTATCTGGACAACGTGGGCGACAGCACCCGCGACATGTATCTGAACGAGGACATCATGCTGCTGCTGATGAACCTCTTCGCCAATGCCGTGAAGAATGTGCTGCAGTATTCCAGCCTGATGCGCAAGAGCGCCGAACTGAACAACCTGGAGCAACTCAAGGACGAATTCATCGGCATCGTGACCCATGAACTGAACACCCCCATCTTCATGATGCAGGGGGCCCTCACCAAGCTGAAGCGCAGCGCGAACCTGGATGACAAACAGCGCCGCCAGATCTTCTCGGAGTTGGAGGCGGCCCTCAACAAGCTGAACCTGACTTCCTCCGACATCCAGACCATGAACCACTACAACCTGGCGAAGAAGCTGGACAAATCACCCCTGCAGGTTTCCGACGTTCTGGAGCTCATCCACCAGCAGGTGGAGATCCTCTCCCGTGAACGCAGGATGCACATCAGGCTGGAGATCGAATCAGGCCTGCCGCCGCTCCAATCCAATTGGACAGACCTCCACCGCATGGTGTACAACATCGTGCTCAACGCCGTGCGCTTCACCCGGGAAGCCGGACTGATCACCATCGGAGCCCGCCGTTCCGCCTTCGTGCAGGAAAAGATCGACAACAAGGAAAGCCTGGTGATCTTTGTAACGGACAACGGCATGGGCATGCCCAAACATCTTATCAATGAAGTATTCCGCAAGTTTTACGAGCTGAACGCGATCTACGCTCACAAGAGCGGAATCGTGGAATATCGCAGCAGCGGCCTGGGCCTGGGGCTTTCCATCGCCAGGCGCATAGCCGAACTGCATGGAGGCCAGATCGTGATCAAGAGCAAGGAAAACGAAGGAACCTCCGTGTTCATCATCCTACCCTTCAAATAAGCGGGACAAACCAGATATTATGTGCCAACCTACATCTTCCCGGCCTCGCCCGGCAGGAACATCCTCCCTGACGCGTTTGAGCCTCATTTTGATCGTCCTGATGCTGCTGGGCGCAGCTTTGCAGGCCCAGCCGGTGCGTGAAGACGATGACTTTGCCTACATCGTGGAACTCTATTACAGCGGCGATGCCTATCTGGACGAGGTGTCCGCGGAACTCGAGGCTTTCAGCAACCGCTATCCGGATTCCAGCTACGGCCAGTACATCCGCTATCTGCAGGGCAACATCGCCCTCAAGCGCGGAGAATATGACCTCAGCGGCCTCATCTACGCGGACCTGCTCCAACAGGACCTCCATCCGGACATATGGGCCGACATTCAGCTCAACTACGCCATCACCAGCTACTACCGCGGCGATCACACCCGGTGCCTGAAACTTCTTGACGAGCTGGAGCGCGCGGCGGTGCATCCCTGGTACCTCTACCAGGTGAATGTTTGGCGGGGCCGCACCAAAGCCCTGCAGGAGCTGTGGTTCTCCGCCGCAGAGGAATATCAGAAAGCGCTGGCCTACAACGGCGCTGAGGTCCGCTTCGATTATTTCCAGACCTTGCTGGCCCTGGAGCGCGAAGACCAAGTCACGGCGATTCTGGACACGCTTTCCATCGGCGCGCACGACTACCTCCAGTTTCACGGCGCCTGGCTGGACCAGTTGCTTTCAGATGGCCGCTACGCCGAATTCGAAGGCCACGCCGCGACCTTGGACAGCCTTGCGGCCGCCGCGCCGGTGCTCGCTTTGCTGAGGACGCGCAAAGCCCTGGAACTGGGAGAGTCTCCGAACGACAAAACCTGGCTGGAACTGCAGGCAGCGCCTTCAGACCTGGCCACCTATTATCGCGCTCTGCTGATGCAGAGGAACGGTTACTTGTCCCGGTCCGATTCCCTGTTCAAAACCCTGCTGCATTCCCCGGAAGGGGATTTGGCCGTGCAGGCCTATCTGGAACGTTTGAAGATCCTGAGGATGACAGATCCCGCCTCAGCCATCTCGCAACTGGAAAGCTTCATGGAAGATCCCCGTTTCCGGCGCGGGGACACCCATTATTGGCTGGCGGAGTTCAAAATGGCCGAGGGAGACCATCTGGGCGCCCTCCAGAACTTCATCGAGGCCACCAATTACCGCCTGGACCACCCTACGGCGGAGCGCGCCCAGATCCTTGCCGCCCGCTGTTATTATGAAATTGGCCAGCCGGAACTCTGCGCCGATGCCTGCAACCGTTATCTGAACAAGTATCCGGATGGCAGCTACCGCGATCTGGCGCTCTTTTTCATGGCCAGGAGCCAGGTTTTGCCCGACGCCGCCCGCCTGGCCCGGCTTAACTATGATAAGTTGCTGCGGGAGCATCCCGGTTCCGCCTGGGCTGCTGAAGCCCGCTTCGCTCTGGCGGAACTTCATTTCATGGCTTCGGAGTATTCCGCAGCCGAGGAGCTCTACCAAAGCCTGGCCGCCAGTGGAGCGGATTTCCCCGGCCTCAGGCTGCGCCTGGCCCAGACCTATTACTATCAGGACAACTACGCCGAGGCCAGCCACATCCTCGCCTCCGGCCTGGATCCCTCCACCGATTTCGAAGCCGCGCTGCTGCAGGCGGGGATCAGTTTCAGCCAAAAGGATTTTACCGCCGCCCTGGACACTTTCACCCAGGCTGGAAACCTTGCCGCCACTCCAGCTCAGAAGACGGAAGCAATATCTTACCAAGCCTACACCCTGTTCTACCTGAAACGCTATTCCGAGGCTTCGGAACTCTTTGTGGAGCTAAGCCGCGACAGCCTCAACGCCGACATCTACCTCTACCAGGCCGCCAAAGCCGCCGCCGCCGGCAGAAACTGGGTGCGGGCCCTCGAGCTGTACGACCGCTGGCTGGACGAATTTCCCGGATCTGACCGTTTTCTGAACGTCCTGGCCGACATCGCCAACACCAATTTCAACCTCGGCCGCTATTCCGAATCCCTTGCCGACTGGCTGAACATCCTCCGCCGCTTCACCGGCAACACCTATGTGGAAGACGAGGACAGGCCCCTTTTGGCGGAGGTCTTCACCGGCATCGAAACCAGCTCCCGAAAACTGAATGGCGATGAGCATATCGACGAGATCTATGCAATGATCGACAGCTTCAACAGCGACTACATCAAATTCGAGCTGGAATACATCCTGGTGAAGCTCTATGCCGACGCCGAACTCTGGGAAGAGCTGCTGCTGGAGGCCTCGCGGTTCCGCTCCAGCCTCGAGCTGCCCCGCCAGCGGCAAAACGAGTTTGACCAGTTGCTGCTGCAGTCACTTATCCAGCTTAACCGGCTGGAAGAAGCGGACAGCCTGGCCACGCGCATCCAGGCGGAGGATCCCAGCCGCGGGGTGTTGGTTAGCTGGGCGGAGCTCGCGGAACTGAATGGCAGCCCGGAACTGGCCTTGGAGCGTTATCAACGCGCCTACGCCATCAGCCCGGACGCAGACCTCTGGCTGCGGATGGTGGAACTTTCCGCCGCCAACGGCTGGCTGGAGTTTGAGCAGATCTGGGAGAACGGCCGCGAATTCCAGGCCGACCATCCCCAAACCCTCTTGCGGCGCGTTGGCTACTTCTTCCACAACAGCCGGTTCATGGAAGCCCGGACCCTGGCGGATTCCCTGCTGGACAGCCAAACCAACCCCTGGATCAGGGCGGTCGCGGAAACCTGGCTGGGCAGGATCAGCCTTGAAGAGGGCGATTTTCAATCCGCCCGCCGCGGATTCCAAAGGATCCGGTTGCTGTACATGGATTTCCCCGAGATCCATGCCGAGGCTTGTTATTACTACATCGTCAGCCTGGCCAAACTGGGCGAGCTGCAGGAAGCGCGGCTGGCCCTGATCGAGTACCGCCATCTGCTCAGCGGGCAGCAGGTCACCCAGATCGAGAGCCTGCTGAATGACGGCAGGTAGGGGTTGATGCGTAAGTACCTTCCATCCATGCTTGCAGCCGTGTTGCTGGCCTGCGCGCCTCTTGTGGCCCAGCCTCAGGAACTTCCCTCCGTGGAGATCCGTTCCGATGCTGCGGTCAAAGCCCCGCTGGTCAAAAAGCCCCTCCTTTTCCCCGGGGATAATCCGCCTGACAGCATCCCGCCGCGGATCCCGCCGGTTTTTTCCCTCAGGCACAAACAGGCTGCCCCGCCCCGGGGAACCATCCGGCCGTTTCATCTGGAACTGAGCACCGGCACCGATTTCGAGACCAAGCTTGCCGCGTCCTTTTATCCGGCATCTCCGCTGATCCCCTTGCTCCGGCTGGACGCCGATCTCTGGGTACCCGGGGCAAACTTCACCCGGGGAACCCTCAACGCCGGCCTGCAAACCAATTTCGACCCCCAGTGGCGCCTCAACCATCTGCTGTCCTGGCAGCAGGCCAGGGCTTGGAATTTTTCTTCCGAAGCCCTCTCTTACAGCCTTGCCAACCACCATGCCGGAGCCGAGCTGGCCGGCTTCAGCTTCTCCGATCTGCGCACCGGTTTGGCACTGGAAAGCGGGCAGCAAAACCTGTCCGGGGCCGCAAGTTCGGATTTCGCCCTGGGCCTCAGGCATTCCCACCGCCTTCAGCGGCAAAACCTCCAATTCACCAACCGGCTGGTACTGCAGGACACAGCTTTCGGCCTTTCCGCCCAATATCACGCGCCCTGGCTGCAAGCTCAGCTGCCCGAACTCAAGCTGGGGCTGATGACTGATTTCATCCACGTATTGCCGGCCCTCGACTTTCACAAGCGGGTTCACCTGGGCCGGGGCAGATATCTGGAGGCCAGCAACCGCAGCGAATTTCACAATCTTGGTTTCCAGCGTCTCCGGGAGCAATACCCCTGGACGGTTCTACCCGACCGGGAACGTGTGGTGATGACGCCCCTGAACCTTTCCCTGAGCGGCTGGCAGGCTTTCAACAACGAGGACGGCCTCTTCTATTTGCTGGGTTTCAAGCAGAACCTTCGCTTCGACTACAATCAGCCCCAGCTCTACGTTCGCGACGTTTTGGGGCAAACCTGGCTGCGCCAGACCGACATCCTCAGCTATCGGCTGGGGGCGGAACTGAGCCTGCAGTTTTGGGGCTGGGAGATCGACCAAGACCTGAAGCTGAATCTGGAATACCTGCAGGATGACAACTGGCGCCGCAAGCCCTTCTCCCCCATCCTCAGCGCGCGCACCGAAGCGCGGCACGGCTTTGGCGAGCTCGGTTTCCTGGCCACTCTCGCCCAGCAGTACTGGCGCCGCGACGAGTTCGATCAGCCGCTGCCCGCCGTCTTTGACCTCGGTTTCGGGCTGCGCCTGCCCCTGCGGGCCGATCTGAACCTCACCGCCAGCCTGAGTAATGCGTTCAACTCGAAATCCGGGAATTTCAGCAACCTCCCAAACCCGGGCCGAACCTTCCGGATCGCTTTCCTCTATCTGCCCCTGCGCTGATGGACGGTGCTGGCCAGCTGATTGGATGGATGCCCGCGGAAAACCGATATTTTGCCGCCCCAGTCGCCCTTATCGCGCTTCCCGTTCACTTCCCATTAGCCTCCCCCTAAGTTCCCGCCTGAGAGGCGGGAACTCTGCGGGAGGCAGACAAGGGGCGATTTGGAAGGGGCTTGGGGCGGGACGTGTTTTGTACTTGACCAAATTTGAACCGAAGAAATAATGCCGATGCCCTGATAAGGCATCTGGAGGTAAAATTGCGTAAACTGGACCTGCAACAGGAACGGACCCGGATCACCGGCTTCATCCGCGCGTACCTGCAAAGCGCGGGCTTTGCCAAAGTGGTCCTGGGCCTCTCTGGCGGAGTCGATTCCGCCGTCTGCGCCGCCCTGGCCGTGGAAGCCTTGGGCAAGGAAAACGTGATCGCGGCGCTGCTGCCCTACAAGAGCAGCCATCCGGATTCCCAGGCTGACGCCAGCCATCTGGCCGGGATTTTGGGGATCGAGCACCATGTGATCGAGATCACGCCCATGGCCGACGCCTATTTTGACACTTACGGGCCGGACGCCACCCCGCTTCGCAGGGGCAACTGGCTGGCCCGCACCCGCATGTGCGTGCTTTATGACCTCAGCGCCAAACACAATGCCCTGGTGCTGGGGACCAGCAACCGCACAGAATTGATGGTGGGCTACTTCACCCAGTTCGGCGATTCCGCCTGCGCGTTCGAGCCCATCGGACACCTTTACAAAACCGAGGTTTGGGCCCTGGCCAGATTGATCGGAGTTCCAGACAAGATCGTGAACAAAACCCCCACCGCCGATCTCTGGGCCGGGCAGTCCGACGAAGCCGATCTGGGGCTCACCTATCCCGTGCTGGACGATATCGTTTACGCGCTCACCGAGCTGGACGTGAACGTGGGAGCCTCGGAAAACCTGGACCACCCTGCCAAGCTGTATCACAAAGTGGACCGCATGATCACGGCCTCGGCCTTCAAACGCAAGCTGCCGCCTGTTTTGGAGGACTGACCATGCTGCTGAACCGCGAGCGTTGTTTCAAGTGCAAGGCCGAGCGGAGCGTGCGCAAATGCCCCCGCAACCGGGACAAGCTGATCGGCTGGACCTGCTGCCTGGAACTGAGGATCGACCTGCGCTGCCCCTCCGCATGCCCATACAGCGCGGTGAAAAGCGAAACCAGCCCCTTTCCCTCATTCCGCGCCGATTCCAACACCGAATTCACCCGCACCGCCAAACGCCACATCGACCTCTGGGCCTATCAGCCGCTGGCGGCCTTGGACGGCCTGAGTCCGGCCGACTACGCGGCCAAAGACAAAGCCAACCTGCTGGCCTGGCTGGGTAAATTTCAGTTCCCGGCCAACTTCCCCATGGCCTATCTGCTGCAAAAACTGCAGCTGCCCCACGAGAACTTCGAGGAGCCGGAAACCCCGGAAACCGTGGTCTTCGGGTTCTTCGACGCCGTGATCGCCCAGGATTGGGACCAATTGCGCGCTTTCACCATCAACGACCGGGATGATGACGACCTGGCCAGACGCTACACCAGTCTTGTGGCCTCCGTTCCCGAGCTGAAAAAGGTGGACCGCTACGAGATCCTGCACGCCGGGGCCGCCGATGACGGCGTGAGCGCCATGGTGGTGCTGGACCTGGGCGGAAGGTCGATCTGGGCGGTTTTGCTTACCTCAGCCGGAGGACGCTGGAGGATCCGCCAGAACCTCAACGGCGGGCCCCACCTGTATTATGGGCAGAACAAGCTGTTTCACACCCTGGCTGAGCATCTGGCCCGGGGCGAAGCCGACGCGGCCTGGGACCTGATCAAACAGAACCTGCCCCTCTATCCCGATTGCGCCGACCTTTACTACTACCGCGCCCTTTACTGGCAACTGGCCAGGCAGTTCGACAAAGCCAGGGAGGATCTGCTCTGCGCCCTGGCCCTGGACAATCATTACTTCGCGGCCGGTTTCGCGCTCTCCGCGCTGTATCTGGCCGACAAGGAACTGGCTCCGGCGAAGGAACTGCTTGCCTGGCTGGCCGCCGAGCGTCCGGACGACCTCAATGTGCGCAACAATCTGGCTGCCTGCGAAGCCGGGCTGGGCAACGTTTCTGCCGCCCAGGCGATCTGGCGAGAACTGCTAAAAACCGCTCCCAACTATGAACCCGCGATCAAAAACCTTGAGCGTTACCCCGGCTGAACAGACCAAATTCATGCGTCGGGCCCTGAAGGCCGCCGAAAAAGCGCGCGGGACCTGTTCTCCCAATCCCTTTGTGGGGGCCGTGATCGTTAAGAACGGCAGGGTGATCGGAGAAGGCTGGACCCAGCATTACGGAGGCGACCACGCCGAGGTGCAGGCCCTTGCCAAGGCGGGAAAGCAGGCCCGGGGCGCGGACATGTATGTAACCCTGGAACCCTGCGCCCACCAGGGCAAAACCCCGCCCTGCACCCAGGCCATCATCGCGGCCGGGATCAGCCGGGTTTTCCTGGGCATCCTGGACCCCAACCCCCTGGTGCACGGCAAAGGCGTGCTGCATTTGCAGGAGGCCGGCATCGAAGTGATCCCCGGGGTTTTGACCGCGGAAGCAACCCGCCAGCTGGAATACCACCTCTGCCACGTGCGCAAGCGCCGACCCTTCGTGATCTGGAAGGCCGCGCTGTCGTTGGACGGCAAATACGCCGCGCAGGACGGCTCTTCGCGCTGGATCAGCGGCGCGACATCCCGCGAACACACTCACCGGCTGCGCCAGGAAGCCGATGTGGTGCTCACCGGCATCGGCACCGTTTTATGCGATGATCCGCTGCTCAACGTTCGCCTCGAAGACGCCTTAAAACAGCCGCTGCGTGCGGTTTTGGACCCTCTGCTGAAACTGCCTCCGGATTCACGCATCGCCCGCAGCATGCACGATATCCCCACCGTCATCTTCTGCGCGCGGGGCAAGGAAGGAACGATGCGGGCCAAAATCCTGATCGCGCTGGGCGCGAAAATCCACCCGGTTACGGCGATGGGCGAGATCCTGAGCCTGAAAGAGGTGCTGGGCATCCTCTATCAGCAGGGACATTGCCTGGTGCTGCTGGAATGCGGCAGCAAACTGGCCTCGGGCTTTTTCGCGGCGCGCCTGGTGGATAAATGCCACATCTATTACGGACCCAAACTCCTGGGCGGCAACAAAGCCATGCTGGCGGAACTCGCCCTGCCCGACATTTCCGCCGCTCTGGCCCTCCGGGACATGACCTGCCAGCCCAGCGGCGAGGACCTGCTGGTGACGGGCTATCCGGTTTATGAGTAGCTTTGTTCCGGTTCTGGATTATCCTGTAAACGAGGCCGCCACCGTGGCCGCAACCGATATCTCAAGCCTATTCAAGGAGGAATAGATGAAAATAGTACATTTTGACCAAGTCGCGCTGGAACCCGTTCACGCCGAAGGGGCCGAGGGGACCATGATCCGCTGGCTGATCGCCCAGAAAGACGGCGCTCCGAATTTCGCCCTGCGGATGTTCGAAGTGGAGCCCCAGGGCCACACTCCTTTCCACGTGCACGATTGGGAGCATGAGGTCTTTGTGCTCTCCGGCACCGGGGTGCTGCAAACCGAAAGAGGCGATCTGCCCTTCGCCGCCAACGACGCCATCTATGTGGATCCCGGCATGAGTCACGCTTTCAAGAACACCGGCACGGAGCTGATGAAATTCCTCTGCATCATCCCCCACGAACAGCCGGTGCAGAAAAAGACCCTCAACCCTTTCGCGGACGAATCCGCCAACAACTGTTAGGAACTGATAATGCCAAACGCGAAGAACCTCAAATTCCTCAAAGACCTTGTTTCCGCGCCCAGCCCCTCCGGCTTTGAAGCGCCTGCCCAAGCCGTGGTGCGGGATTACCTGAAACCCGTGGCCGACAAGATCACCCTGGACCGCAACGGCAACCTCATCGCCCTCAAAAAAGGCAGCGGCAAGCTGAAAGTGATGGTGGTTGGGCATGCCGACGAGATCGGCCTGATCGTGAACCACATCGACGAACAGGGCTACCTCTACGTGAAATCCCTGGGCGGTTTCGACGTCAACCTGCTGCCCGGCCTGCGTCTGGACATCTATCACCAGGGCAAAGTGGTGCGCGGGATCATCGGCAAAAAGCCCATTCACATGATGCGCGGCAGCGACGACAACCCCAAACTGAAAATGGAAGACCTCTGGATCGACATCGGCGCCTCCAGCAAGGAAGAGGCCCTGAAGAAAGTCGCCATCGGCGACGTGATCACCTATCACAGCGTGTTTGAACACCTGTCCGACGACCTGATCGTCTCCAAAGCCACCGACAACAAGGTGGGGGTCTATGTGGCCGCGGCGGTGATGCAGGAACTGGCCAAGAAAGCCCTCAAAGCCTCTTATTACGCCGTTGCCAGTGTGGGCGAGGAAACCACGATGCGGGGAGCCCGCACCAGCGCCTGGCAGATCGAGCCCGATATCGCCATCGCCGTGGACGTGACCTTCACTTCAGACATCCCCGGCGCGGACAAACGCGTCTTCGGAGACGTGGCCCTGGCCAAGGGCCCCACCCTCAGCATCGGCGCTGCTATGCATCCGGCCGTGCACAAGCGGCTGCTTGAAGTGGCCAAAAAACACAAGCTTCCCATCCAGATCGAGATCGCCCCGGGCCGCACCGGAACAGACGCCGACGCCATCCACGACCTCAAAGGAGGTGCCGCGATGGCCGTGGTCGGCATCCCCAACCGCTATATGCATTCGCCCAACGAAGTGATCTCGCTCAAGGACCTGGACGCCGCGGTTAAACTGATCACGGAGTTCGTGCTCTCACTGGACGACAAATTCAAGCTGGAGCGCTGAGCGATCCAGCCCTGATAAATATCCAAGCCCGCTGAAGAGCCCTTCGGCGGGCTTGGCATTGACTCACACAATCTTATTATTGGCCTGCGCGTCGTTTCGGTGAGTCGCAGGAAGCAACAGAAGGCTGTGACCGAAATTCCTTGACGCATATATGTTCAATATTTAGGGAGTATCAAAGGAATAAATGCCAGGTTGAATTTCAAGGCAGGAAACATGAAAGTTACAAAGTTTGTTTTGGTTGTATTGCTACAGATCTGGTTTTGTGGTTTATCAGGCCAGAATCATCTGGACGTGATGGCAATTCTACAGGGTGAACCAAACACTTTAGGCATGGGGCGTGGCATGGCGGCGCTGGATTTCAACGGAGACGGAATCAAAGACCTAGCTGTTTTGCAGCGCAACAATCCGCGCTTTGAAGACATAGGAACCTATGATTATGGCAGGATTTTCTGTCTCTATGGCGGAACAGATTTCGATACAGAGGCAGACTTTGTTATCTATGGCGCTCCGCATGATTACTTCAATTCTGGCAGTCTGAAAAACGCAGGTGACGTGAATGGCGATGGATTTGAAGACCTGACCGCGATCCGTCAGATCAATGCTGGAACCATGGATGCGATATACCGGATCTGCGTCTATTTTGGCGGGGAGCAGCCTTCTACAACACCTGGGCTGCTGTTTGACCATCCCGCCTATTGGATGCAGGGTCAGTATGTAGATTGGTCGGAAGTATTCGCCCTGGGCGATATTAACGGAGACGGTTTTGACGATCTGGGTTTGGTTACTAAGTGGAATAATCCAGACAAATTTAAACTCGACATCATGTTTGGTGGATCATATCAGCTCTATACTATCTATGAAACAACAACTGATATTATGGGATACGCTCGGATCAATGGAGTTGGCGATGTTAACTATGACGGTTTTGATGACTTCATCCTAGCATATGCCAATAATAGTAATCATGAAGATGTCGACGTTGATCTCTACTATGGCTGTCGGGACATCTCAATGTGTGAGGTGGTCAATCTGGTCTCAGATAGCAGTATCGATTATGCAGTAAAACCCCTAGCGGCGGGAGACGTCAACGGTGATGGATATGCAGACTTTTTAGGCAGGTTCATTCGTGAAGGGACTGATTATTATGGTGCTTTGTGGTTGGGCGGAGAAACGCTATTTCCGGTCTTTGACGTGGAACTGCGTCCGGATTATTTCGGTTTCGGGTGGGCAGATATTGGTTTTACCTTCGGTGACCTGAACGGGGATGGCAATGACGACCTGATCGGCTCTAAGTACACCGCCTACGCGGATGATGGAGCAGCGGTCATCTGGCTGGGTAAAAGGCATTTCAACGGCACGCATGACCTGTTGCTGCGGCGTCCTGCAAGCGTTGCCGTGTATTCCAGCTTTGGCTATGCCATGGCGGCAGGAGATTTCAATGCCGATGGACTGGACGACTTGGCAATTAGCGCATCCCACCGCCCACCGGGACTATCCGACACTCCCGGTGCCTTGATCATCTATGCTGGCAATACCGGATTAGTGGATACCACCGTCGGTGTGGATGACGATCTCAACTCTGCCATTGACGCACAAGAAAGGGTCAGTGTATTTCCCAATCCAGCAAGGGAAACAGTTACGCTCAGATTTGAAGGCGAGAAACTGCGAAAAAGCAAAAATAGAGAGATCAGGTTGTTTAACATCAAAGGGCAGTTACTACAGGAATACTCAGACATAGCGGGCAATGATGAGTTCAAGATCACATTGAACCCCTTGCCAACAGGAGTTTACTTGCTTGATGTGAGTGTGGATGCTATCAGTGTCGCCTCGACAAAACTACTAATTAGCAAATAAGGAGAGATTCATGTGCAATAAGATGTGTATGGCGGTAGTCATTTTCGCCAGGGGATTTGGGTTACAGCATTTACAACATCCGGGGACAGGTAGTGTTTTCCGGCAAGCTCTCCGGGCAAACGAGGGAGCAGATCTTTGAGCTTCCTGCCGAGGCTTTGGAACGCATGCCCAGCGGTGTTTACCTGATTAGTTTGGAGAGGGGAAACAACACCATCGCCACTGCCATGCATCCGGCTGTGCATGCGCGGTTGCTGGATGTGGCTAAGAAACACAAGCTTCCCATCCAGATCGAGATCGCCCCGGGCCGCACCGGAACAGACGCCGACGCCATCCACGACCTCAAAGGAGGTGCCGCGATGGCCGTGGTCGGCATCCCCAACCGCTACATGCATTCGCCCAACGAAGTGATCTCGCTCAAAGACCTGGACGCCGCGGTGAAACTTATCACGGAGTTCGTGCTCTCCCTGGGCGACAAATTCAAGCTGGAGCGCTGAGCGAACCAGCCTAAACCGATAAATATCCAAGCCCGCTGAAGAGCCCTTTCGCGGGCTTGGCATTGACTCACACAATCTCATTATTGGCCTGCTCGTCATTCCGGCGAATCGCAGGAAGCAACAGAAGGCTGTGACCGAAATTCCTTGACGCATATATGTTCAATTTTTAGGATGTACCAAAGAAACAAAAGATAGTCCGACAGTCATGAAATCGATGGAGGAACAATGAGTAATATGCGCAGTGCAACTCTTTTGATCCCATTGCTATTGTCCATAACCCTCCTAAATGCAATAAACGATATGCCCGTCATCGCTGCCTTTCAGGGCGAACATCACAATTCTATGTACGGATATTCAATGGTATCTCTGGATTTCAACCATGATGGATTAGATGATCTGGCAGTATGCTCTTTTTCTTACGGATATGAGTACGGTATCACACCGACAAGAGGTAAGATATATATCTATTATGGTGGAGTAGGTTTCAATTCCTCCACACCAGCCAGTATAACAATCGAAGGCACATATGCTAATATTGTGGGCAGACAGATTAGAGGTATCTTTAAAGTCGGTGATATCAGTGGTGATGGCTTTGAAGATCTCTGCATGTATGTAGAAGACCACATATCCTGGAACGAGAGCTATAAGAAACTGCTCTTTTTCTATGGTGGAACCACCAATCTGGAGAATCCCGATTATGTGCTCAATGTGTATGGAAGTGTATACACTTTTTTTAGGATATTACCCCTTGGCGATGTAAATGGAGACGGCTTAGGAGATATGGGGTTCTATTACCTGCACTCTCCTTCTTACCTGAATAGACTATCAATCATCTGGGGAGGATCATTTCAAGAACATGTAGTTTCTAATGGGGAAGCAAGTTATTCTTATTCATGTTCAATCCATGGTATCGGTGACATCAACAACGATGGCTACGCTGATTTTACCACGGCATTTGCCACCCCGTCTTCAGATCCCACCCACAATCTGATTCGGCTCTATTATGGCAATGCCGCCGGGAATACTGATAATCCAATCACACTCATCTATTGCCAGTATGGAGTATCCAGAGGCAGCAAGCCGCTGGGAGACATGAATGCCGATGGCTATGACGACTTCATGGGCTACATTACGGATGAGGGGATGCATGCCTGGCTGGGTGGAACCAATATCAACTACGCTGTACCTGATTTTGATATGGACCCACCCTGGTATGGCGGGGAGTTCCAACGCTCTTTGGAGCATGGTGACTTTAATAACGACGGTTATGAAGACGCGGTTGGAGCGAGCTTTGGGAGCGGGTTCGCGGTTTGGCTAGGCAGGCAAAACGTAAATGGAACTGCTGACATGATCAAGAACAATCCCGGATATGAGAACTACGGCTATAGTCTGGTAACCGGAGATTTCAATGCCGATGGTTATGACGATATAGCCATAGCCGCATCACATGAATACGATCCCTGGCCAAGCGGTAACTTCAATGGATATGTATGGGTATTTGGAGGTAATGCCCAGCTTGAGGACACAACCGTGGCTAGCGATGATCAGGTTGCGCCTATACCGGAGGCATTCATCAGGGTTTTTCCTCAACCGGCAAGCAGCAAAGTAATAGTATCAGTCAAAAGCGAACAGGCAGGGGATTTGGGCTACAGCATTTATAATATCCGGGGACAGATAGTGTTTTCCGGCAAGCTCAATGGTAATAACAAAGAGCAGATCTTTGAGCTTCCGAACGAGGCTTGGGAACGCATGCCCAGCGGTGTTTACCTGATTAGTTTGGAGAGGGGAAACAGCACCATCGCCACTGCCAGGCTGGTGGTGGCCAAGTGATTTGAGAAAGGTGTGAAAGTCATGATGCACTCTAAGTCAATCCGAGTTTGCATACTCTTGGCAGTGTGTATTTTTGTTTCCATACAGCTTTGGAGCATAAGCGACATGCCTCTCATGGCAGAATTTGCAGGAGAGCATCATTGCTCTAAGTTTGGTCATACTAATGTAAGTCTTGATTTCAATCATGATGGATACGATGATCTGATAGTGTGGTCATTTGCTTGGAATTACGATCCCAATGCAGGAGTCGTTGCGCTTGGGAAAGTAGATGTTTACTTCGGAGACCCCGGTTTTAGTTTCGCAACCCAGCCAATCCAGAGCTACGAAGGTTATTTTATTGATGGTTCTGGTACGGGAGCATACAGACGGGTATGGGAGCCATACAACTTTGGAGATCTGAACGGAGATGGTTATGATGATCTTGGCATAGAGGACATGATTCCTTTTTCAAGTAAGCGGTTACTGATCTTTAACAGCGGACCGGAAGCGAATATCCTGAATCCGGATCACATCATCGACCTGCCATATACAGATTTTTACTGGGATCGGCTGGGAGATGTAGATGGAGATCGTTATGATGATATCGGAGTTTATTATCGCCAACCTCCAGGAAACATTCGTCGGCAGATAATTATCTGGGGTGGCTCTTTTCAGTGGCAGACAGTTGATACCAGTCTCATTTATCCAGACCCGGGTTCGCATATCAACGGGATTGGCGACATTAACAACGATGGGTTTTATGATATTTCAGTATCATATTGGGGTTGGGGGACTGATGAAACAAATGACAGATATATTTATTATGGGAACAGCCAAAGAGAATTTGTAAACCCTATTGTGCTCTTTCAGTCACCATTTTTCTACACCGCATTGAGTAGAGCCCTGGGAGACCTGAATGATGATGGCTACCACGATTTTTTTGGTTGTGCAGATACTGAAGGGATGAAAATTTGGTTCGGCTCGGACAATTTCAGTTCCTTCCAGCCTCCCAACCTCCTATTGAATCCTATTTATTATGGTAATTCCCTGGCAAAGGGTGTAAAGTTTGGTGATGTTAACGGAGATGGTTACGATGACGTAGTTGCGGCCAGCTACAGCCAAAGGCGTTTTGCGGTGTGTTTGGGTGGCAATAATATGAATGCTGAGGCCGACTTTACCAAATACAGAAACCAGTCATATTATGGCCATGGTGTGGCAGTAGGAGATTTTAACGCCGATGGCTATGATGATGTGGCAATAGGAGCTCCAGGTCAAGATCCTCAGCATGAAGGCTTCAATCCTGGTTATGTGTACGTGTATGCTGGCAATGCGCAAATGGTCAGCAATCTGGATGAAACGCTGCCTCCTTTGGATAATCACTTGCAAGTAAGTGTTTACCCCAATCCGGTAAGGTCATCGGAGTTTGTTACGCTCAGATATGAAGGCGAGTCATTGAGGAAAAGTAAACATCGTGAGATCAGGTTATTCAATATCAAGGGGCAGTTATTGCATGAATACTCCGATATTCAGGGTAAAGACGAGTTCAGATTCACGCTGAACCCCTTGCCAACAGGAGTTTACTTGCTTGATGTGAGTGTGGATGCTATCAGTGTCGCCTCGACAAAACTACTAATTAGCAAATAAGGAGAGATTCATGTGCAATAAGATGTGTATAGCGGTAGTCATTTTCGCCAGGGGATTTGGGTTACAGCATTTACAACATCCGGGGACAGGTAGTGTTTTCCGGCAAGCTCTCCGGGCAAACGAGGGAGCAGATCTTTGAGCTTCCTGCCGAGGTTTTGGAACGCATGCCCAGCGGTGTTTACCTGATTAGTTTGGAGAGGGGAAACAGCACCATCGCCACTGCCAGGCTGGTTGTAGCCAAGTAACCTGAGGAATTATAGATTCCGGTTCTGGCCACCCCAAAGGGGACCCCGGCTGCCAAGAATGACACCCAGGGCAGGTGGGTAAGGAATCGGCTGTCATCGATGCTCCTACGTCGCTCGACTCCAACTAGCCACAGGGAAAAAGCCGGTTTCAACTCCCATATCCGGTGCCAAGACTGTCCCGTGGAATAACCCCGCCTGGCGCGGGGTGCAGCAATATAGGCGGGGGTTTCAACCCCCGTATCATGAAACTGCAGATTGATTGACGATAATATGCCAGTCCCTCGCTCCAGCACAGGCTGCGCCAGTGCTGGAGGGAGGTGCTGGCTGAATGTTATATGGATTTCCCGGGCTCGCTTATACGGGGGTTGAAACCCCCGCCTATAGTCCCGCACCCCCTGGCGAGGGGTTTATCCTAAAGTTGTGGCCTTCGCTTATACCGGGGTTGAAACCCCCGCCCATAGTCCCGCACCCTTCTGGCGAGGGAGTTTCACTGCGATTTCCAGGCTTTTCTGATCAGCTTTCGCGACACCTTAACCCTTGCCCTGCAGCCTGCCAAGGCAGGGCTATGATCGAATGCAGGACCCATCACGCCAAGCGGCCTCAACCGAATGAAGCTTTTCTTAGGAGCTTGTCCCGTGTATACCTGATAAAATCCCGGAATAGTAATACCATAAATCCATCTAAAGTGTTTTTGATCAACTAACATGGAAAGGGAATGGCTTGATCTGGCTTGGTTCGCCGTACGGAAAAACTGTTGATCAGGGCCCGTTTGGATATGCGGGAAACAAGGCATCTTGAACTTGGAAGCTTTCACCGACTCACAATGCTATATTGGCTTTTGATCTGTTTTAACAAGGGATCAGAGCTCATCCGCGCAAATATCAGTTGACGCAAAAGCCGCCCTGGTATTTGTGGATTTATCATGGCAAGATATAATTGAGAATAAACCAAGGAGATAATGATGTCCAAAGACAACCGTCGTGGCAAAGGTGTGAAAAACCTCCCTCAGCACGGGCGGGGTGAATGCCCTGTCTGCCACCGCACCGGGATCAAGTTGCTCAACGAGATCAAGGTCGGCGACAAGACCGTCAAAGTTTGCAAGAACTGTAAGAACATTGCCGCCGAGCGCCTCAGCGCCTGACGCGGCCCCTATTCTGGAGATTCAGATCGCCCCTTGCCGAGCTTTTGGGGTGATCTGATTTTTTTTTGATGCGCGCGATCAAAGCCCTCGGGCAGAATTTTTTGAACCAGCCGGATATAGCCAGACAGATCGTGGAACTGGCCGGGATCCTGCCGGGCGAGAAGGTTTGGGAGATCGGTCCCGGCCACGGCATCCTCACGCGGGCCTTGCTGTCGGCAGGGGCCAGGTTACGCGCGTTTGAGCTGGACCGAAGGCTGGAAGCCCCTCTGCGTGAAGAGTTCGGCGATTCCATCGAACTGCTGATGGGCGATGTGCTGCGGCTGGACTGGGAAGCGGAGCTCGCCCGCTCGGGACAACCCCTGAAGCTGGTGGCCAACATCCCCTACAATATCACCTCCCCCCTGCTCTACAAGCTGGAAAAGCATCACCTCGCCTTCACCGCGGCCACTCTGATGGTGCAGAAGGAAGTGGCGGAGCGCATCTGCGCGGAGCCAAACCGCAAGGCTTACGGGGTGATGACCCTGCGCCTGCGGAGGATCTTTGACGCCCAGATCCTGCTGGACGTTCCCCGCGAGAATTTCACGCCCGCCCCCAAGGTCGATTCCGCTGTGCTGGCCCTCAAGCCCAGAGCCGTTCCAGCCGTGATCCCCGATCTGGCCAAGTATCTCAAACTGATCGAACTGGCCTTTGCCCACCGACGCAAGACCCTGCGCAACAACCTGGCCAGCCTGCTGGACAAAGACGGCCTCAGCCGCGTTCAGCAGCAAAGCGGCATCGATCTCACCCGTCGCGGAGAAACGCTCAGTGAAGCGGAATTTATTGCTCTCAGCGCTCTGCTTTAGTTTCTGCTTTCTAAGCGCGCAGGCCAATCTGCTGGATTTCAGCTTCTCCGGCAGCAATTCCTCGCGCAACCTGGAAAACAATCTCCGTTACCAGCTTACACCCTTCAAAGCCTCACTGCTGCAGATCAGCGCGCAGTCCTTCAGCGAACAGCGGCTCAATTTCTCCCAACGCAGCCGCCGCTCCCTGCTGAGCCTGGACCTGGCTTTCGACCGCGAGTTGCTGCGCCACAGCGTTGAGTCTGGCTATGAATACCTCTACGACTCCAGCGAACTGGACGAGCAGTTTCAGCCTTACCGCAACAAGACCGGATTTTTGGGCTACACGCTTGACCTGATGCCAGCGGACAGCCTGCTCTTCGAGGCCGGCGTGCAAGGCTTCATCCGCTCTGAGGAAGACCGCTACCTGCTGGGTTCCAAACTCAACAGCCAGGGCTACCTGGTGCACGGCCGGGCCTCCGCGTCCACCGAACTCCTCAACACCCGCACCGGCCTCAGCGCCGCCTATGAGCGCAAAACCATGGATTGGGAGTATTACCAGACCGGCTCGCTGGCCGCCTGGCTGAACCACCAGAGCCAAAATCTGCTGGTCAACAACAATTTCAGCCTCTCGCGCCGCGATGATGACATCTATGTGCTGCTTCCGGACACCTCCGCTGGCGGCAGGGGCTTTTACGACCTCGATGACAGCCAGAGGCGCAGTTCCCTGGTTTATTCCGGCAGTCTGGAATACGAGCCCTGGGAACTCCTCCGCCTCAATCTGCAGGAGAGTTTCAACAAGCGGATCACCGATCTGGCCGAAAACACGGTGCGCAACAACTCGGACCTGATGAACCAGGCTTCGCTCTCGCTGGAGCTCAAACCCGTGTACAACCTCGGCTGGTCATCCACTTTCAGCCACGGTTACGGCCTCAAGACCTACAGCCTGACCCAGACCAGCCGCGAAAGCGAAAATCGCTTTCTTTCCACCGGCCTGAACTGGGAATACACAGGCGGCGACACCCTTTCCGCCGCTTTCTCGGTGGACCTGCAACGCAGCAGTTTCCCGGACGATCAGAACCGCTGGGACAACGATCTTCGCCACATCCGGGTGAATCTGGCCAATGCCCATTACTGGAAAGAGCGCCTCAAGCTCAGCAACCGCCTCTATTGGAATCTCACCGACGACGTATATCTGGACGGCCTGCTCTCCGGCAACAACAAACAAACCGCCAGTTACATCTACAATCCTTCCTGCGCCATGCTGATCGGCGACCGGCTGCTCTTCAACCAGAACTACCTGATCCGCGCGGATTACACCAGCTATATGTACGATCCCACCGACAAGGCCTTTTACCGCCAGTTGGAACTGGAGTACAAGCTCGTGTTCGACAGCTTTCCCTTCGCCGCCCGCTCCCAGGACCAGCGCTGGCTGCTGCTGCCCTACCGCAACAACGATGGCAACGCCTTTCTGGCGGACCTAAGCTTCGGGTTCGAGCGCAACGAATATGCCGATTTCAACGGCCAGATCTACGTGATCGATTTCAAAAACACCCGCTACACCGCCGCGCTGACCCTCAAACACGACATCCAGAACCTCTATTACATCATCCAGCCCCAGTATTCCTGGGGAACCTGGACCGAATACAACCTGCTGCTGGGCCTGGCCTGGAAATTCACCGAGGCCTCGCTGCTGGAATTTTCCCTCAATCCCGTGGGTGACAGCCTCGACAACCTGGATTGGCGCAGCTCGGTGAGCCTGGGAGCGCATTTCTGATGAGTTCTGAACACACCGCCTGGATGCGGCTGGCCCTGGACGAGGCCCGCCGGGCCGTGAGCGAAGATGAGATCCCGGTGGGGGCGGTGCTGGTGAAAGACGGTGAACTGGTGGCCGCTCAGCACAACCGGACCCGCCAGCAGGCCGATCCTTTGGCCCACGCGGAAAAATTGCTCATTGACAAAATCCTCGCCTCCAAAATCAAGTACCTGCAGGATTATACCCTGTACGTGACTTTGGAGCCCTGCCTGATGTGTGCCGGCATGATGATCTGGAGCCGGCTGGGCACTTTGGTGTTCGGCGCTTCAGACCCCAAGGCCGGGGCCGTGGGCTCAGTCTACAACGTGCTGGCGGACAAGAGTTTCAACCACCATCCCCGGATCGTCCGGGGCGTGCTGGAAGAGGATTGCGCCGCCTTGCTCAGGGATTTTTTCCAAAGCCGAAGACAATGAAGTGGAGAGTTGCCGGAGCGGTTGAACGGGACGGTCTCGAAAACCGTTGTATCCTCACGGGTACCCAGGGTTCGAATCCCTGACTCTCCGCCATTTTGCCATGAACCAGAAAGACATCCAGCTCTTGTGTGATGCGGGCCAGCCGCTGTGCGGCGGAGGCACCCTGCGCGAGGAGCTGTTGCTGTACAATGTTCCCCCCGCTTCCTTGGGCGCCCTGAGCGCGGAATTTGCCGCCCTCACCGGCAAGGATCTCGTTCCGGACAGCGACGTCAACATCCTCTCCGGCGGCCAGAAAGTCCTTCTGATGTGTCTTTGCGCCCTCTTCTCCCCCGCCCGCAGGATCCTGTTCACAAACCTCTGGCATTCTCTCGACGCGGATAACCGCGCCAGGACCAAAGAGCTCATCGCCAGGCTGCGCGGAGATCGCGAGATCAGCTATGTGGAGGACGGCCATGCGGCTCCCTAAAGGCGATTACCCGGTTTGGGACAGCTTTGCCCTTACCCTGTCCGCTGATCTGGCTTTGGGGCCCGGGATCCACTATCTGAGCGGCGCCAATGGCAGCGGGAAGAGTTCGCTGCTCACCCGGGTGCTGCTGCCCCGCCTGCTGAAAACTCCCGCTGTTTACAGCATCTATTTCGAACAGCAGATGCACGTTCAGGTCACTGCCGTCAAGGCTTACGCCAGCGTGATCAAGCCCCACCGCAGGATCTGTGGCGAAGCGGATACCGTGGATTTCCTGCTGGAAGATCTGCTTCGGGCCTGGAAAAATGAACCGCGGCCCTGCTACGTGGTGATGGACGAATCGCTCTACGCGGAGCGGGTTTTGGATTTTCTGCAAGCCCACCTTCCCGCTTTTTCCCTCATCTACTCCGCCCACACAGCGCTGTTTTCGGCGGATCAGACCATCCTGTTCCAGCCCCTCTCCCCCACGCGGAGCGAAGTTTATGTCCACCACCCTTAAACTTGGCCTTGCCCTCACTTTGCTGCTCGCCATCCTGGTGCTGGCCCTGGGTGTCTACATGAACGTCCTGGCGGTGCAGTTGGTTTGTTTCGCCGCCCTGTCGCTGCTGTTGCTTGGGCTAAAAGGCGTGAAGCGCTGGGCTGCCGGCTACCGGATGATGCTGCCTTTTCTGTTCTCGCTCACCCTGGTTTATCTGCTGTTCGGCCTTCTCAAGGTGCGCACCCAGGAAGGAGAGCCCGGATCAGTGCTGCACTGGCTGGAGTTCGGACTCAAGCGGATCCTGCTCTTTGCCAATTCCGTGCTGGCCTTCCAGTTTTTTTTCGCATTGGTCAGTTTCGACGACCTGCTGCGCCTGCCGCTGAAGATCGGCACCCTCAAATACGTGATCCTGGGCAAGATCCTCTTCGCCAACGCCTTCAATTCTTACGATGACATCAAATTTCACCACAGCCTGATCCCTTCGGAGCAGACGGCCAAACCCGGACTGGCCCGAAGATTCCGGGTCCGCCTGACCGCCGTGCTGGCCCTGCTGCTCGCCCTCTCGCGGGAATCGAGGCTGCGGGGCGAACAGATCGACAACCGCATTGCCTGCTGCCACAGCGGGAAAAGCAACCAAACCGGACAGTGGTACCTGATCCTGGGCTTTGTGGTGCTGGTGACCGTGGCCACGATGATCATCCCTATTCCCGTGCCCGGCGGCGGTTTCTTCAATTTCGGCGACGTGATGATCGTTTTCATCGGCCTCTACGCCGGCCGCAAAGCCGGAGCCATCGCGGGCGGGATCGGCAGCGCCATCGCCGATCTGCTGCTCTTTCCGCTGTTCGCGCCCATCACCCTGGTCGTGAAAGGCCTGGAGGGCTATGTTTGCGGACTGGCCCACCGGCGTTCAGGCCTCTGGCAGATCGTCTTTCCCCTGGCCGGAAGCGTAGTGCTCGTGCTGGGTTATTTCTTCGGAGAATGGGCGCTGCCCCAACTGGGCAAAGCCGTGGCCATCGCGGATCTGCCGGTAAACCTTGTTCAGGCCTCGGTGGGCTTCCTTGGCGGCAGGGCGCTGTTCGAAGCGGCCAAATTCCTGGATATCTGAGCCTTTCCGTTTTAACCGACCCTCAGGCTTCAATGACCCGATGAAACGATGCGGATGATGGCCAGGGCTGGCGCGAGGCCGCATTAGCTATTCCCGCAAAGTCTGGATTCCGGGGCCCCGGCGTTAACACGCCACCCCGGAATGACAGCCCGGTTTGTACTCTTACAACCAATCCGCAGCATTGGAATGTTACGCTACGGATAGCGCTTGACCCCGGCGGGTTTCCAGTTCTTCATCTTTTTTCTGAACCCATTTTCTCTTTGTCCGCGTTTTTCCGCGACCTATTCTTTTGGCTATTCCCGCAAGGTCTGGATTCCGGGGTTCCCCTTTACCCACTATGTTTGAATAGAGCATTCAAGATTAGCGTTCAAACACAGCGGGTCGCGTTGACCAGCTTCAGATCACCCTGATCCCAGACGGGTGCACCGCTCACCAATCTCTCGGTAGCCCCTCCCACTTTAGGCGGGGATTTGGCGGGGGGCTGTAATTGCGCGGATTTGCAGGGGCTATGTGCGGCTCTTTGGAGGATAGACCCATCCATGCTTATCCTTAACAACAAAAAAGCCACCCCAGTCTGAGGTGGCGATATGTTTAAAGTCAAGCAAGCTTACTTGAGTTCGACCACCAGGATCTTCTGCTTCCGGAAGGATTCGGGATCTGTGACCCGGAGCACGTATTGCTCCCCAGCTTTACTGACGTCATATGAAGCCGCGACGTGGCTGGAGAGGATGGAATAACCTTTTTTGGTGACCGGGAAAGTGACTTCCTGAGTGTCCAGGAGATTAAATTCGGTGAACTTGGTAAGATCGGCGTCCTTCACGGTGGAAACTTTGCCAATGCCCAGCAGGCCGCCCTTGCGTTCGATGATACCGCTGTCCAGAAGCTGTTTGCGGGTTCCCACTACAAAGAACAGCCGGTTGCTTTCCCGGCTTTGGCTGGCGAGTTCGGTTTCTTTATCCTTGATCTGGGAGTCGCGCAGATTGATCTCGGTTTGGGCTGTCTGGCGCTCGGTGTCGAGGGTCTGGGAAAGATTTGAGACCCTGCCTTCCAGCTCGGCCACGATCTTTTCCTTGTCTGCCACTGATCTTTTCAGTTTGTCCACGATCGCCTGAATGCTGGAGAGCTGTCCTTTGCTGGAGGCCAGCCGGGATTCCAGATCGGAGATCTTTTTCTTGTATTCGTCGATCTTGGCGCGGGCGTTGGTGATGATCTCAGCCGGGGTGGAGCCGCCGATCTCGCTCGCTGTGCCGATGCTGTCCATCAGCTCTTTGTCAAAGGTGTCCAGACTGCTCTGGATATCGCCTATGGTGGCTGTCGAAGTATCGTAAAGTTGCTGCAGTTCGTTGTTTTTCTGTTCCAGTCCTTTGGTCTTGTTGGAAGCACTGCTCCACATCACTCCAAAGACGATGGCGAGAACAGCCAGAACCGCTGCTATGATCCAAGATGTCGCTTTCATGCTTGACTCCTAATCGCTGTTTAATATGTTGACCCATAATTTTGAAAAGCGGTTTTGCTGTCAAGGACAAAGCACAGGACATATGAATTACTCGATCTTATCAGCCTGGTCCCGGGAGTTCGGCCTGCAGGGCCGCAAGGTGGAAAGCGTCAATTTGGCCAACTCCACCCTCAGGCTCCGCTTCAGCGACAAAACGGACCTCGTGCTGCTGGCCGCCGCGGACGCCTTTGCCTTTCACAGCCTCGATTTCCAGCCCGCGGACAACGAGGTGAAGATCTGGGACGCGCTCACCCACGCCGTTCTCACCGGAGCGGAGATCGACCCTGCCGACAGGATAATCCGCTTTCGCTTCACCCAGACCGACATCTACCAACAGAACAAGGTGTATCTGCTCATCGCGGAATTCACCCCGCCGAAGCCGAACCTCATCCTGGCCCTGCAAAATGAAGAGCTGGTGATCGTGGACGCCCTCCGCAAATATTCCTATGCCGACAACCCCCAGCGCCAGATCCTGCCCAGGCTGCCCTACCAGCCGGCCAAAACCTCGTTCCAGCCTATCTTGCAGGAGGTATCCCCGCCTCTGAGGCTGGAATCGCTGAAAACCGGCGCCACCCTCCTCTGCCCCAGCGTGAACGACTATTTGGCCAACTTTTATCATCACGTTTTCCTGGCCCGCGAGGAAGCGCAGCGCCGCCAGACCCTCCGTTCCCGCTGGGAACGCGAACTGAAGAAGGCCAAAGACAAACTGGCCAAGCAGCAGGCCGAGGCCGCCGACGCGGACAAGGCGGAATATTGGATGATCTGTGCCGAGACCCTCAAAACCAATCTGCCCAATATTAACCGGGGCCAGACTTCTTTCACAGCCATCAACTATTACGATCCGGAGCTGGCCACGATCGAGATCCCGCTGCAGCCTCAGCTTTCCGCCCGGCAAAACCTCCAGGCCTATCTGAAAAAATACGGCAAAGCCAGGCGGGGCAAGGAACTGATCGCCGCGCACATCGCCGCCACCCAGCAGCAGATCGCACACCTGGTCAACATCCTGGCCCGCGTGGAGGCCGGGGAGGAGGTGGAAGCCCCCTCCGCCAAAAGCATCGCCACCCTGGGACGCAAGCTGGACATGGAGGACAGGCTACTCAAGCTGCGGCTTTCCGAGGATTTCGAGATCGTGATCGGACGCAAGGCCAGCGAAAACGACTTCATCACCACCCAACTCGGCCGGCCTCACGACTGGTGGTTTCACACCCGCATCTACCGCGGCTCCCACATCCTGCTGCGCTGTTTCCGGAAAACCGCTCCCGGCGATGAACTCATCAACATCTGCTGCTCCCTCGCGGCCTGGTATTCCAAGGCCCGCTTTTCCCTCAACGTGCCGGTGGATTACACTCAGGTCCGCTTTGTGCGCAAACCCCGCAAAAGCCCGCCCGGATTCGTGACCTACACGGAACACAAGACTGTATTCGCCGATCCGCGGGACCTCCGTTCCCTGCGTGAAGAACTGAAGCTGTGAGAACCCGGCTCAAAGATCAGGCCTTCCTGATCAAAAGCAGCCCCTATAGCGACAGCAGCCTCATCCTGAGAGCCTTTGGCCGCCAGCACGGGCTGATCTCCATCCTGGCCAAGGGCATCCGCTCAAAACCGGAGGCCAGCCTTCTGAACCCGCTCTACGTCTATGAATTCAGCTTCTACGAACCGCGCGAGGCCGGGCTGTGCCTGCTGGCCGAGTTTTCGCTGGCGGAGGAGTTTGACCTCGCGGACAAGATCGAAAGCTGGACCGCCGCCGAATGCGCTCTGGAAATGTATTCCCAGCTCATCATCCCTCCCGAGGAATGCTCTGCGTACTTCGAGCTGCTGCGCGATTTCCTCGTCTATCTGGGCACGCTGGAAAAGAACGCCGTGCTGATCTGGTGGCGCTTTCTGCTGCGGGTATTCCGGATGCTGGGCGTTCCCTACGATCCCCAGCTCTGCTCCGCCTGCCTGGATTGCTCAAATGCCCTCACAGCCTGGGAACAAGGCAGCGGTAAGTTGTTTTGCGCCGGCTGTCTGGACGCTTTGCCGGATCCCCTCCGCTATGAACCTCTCAGCGCTGTATCAGCCAGGATCCTGCGCCTGCTGCCGGTGATCGGTGAACACGTGGCCTCGCTGAGGCCGGACAGAGCCAGCGTGGCACAATTGAACAGCCTCTTCGCCCAGTATTACCAGGCCCACTTCCACAAAGCCCTCAAGCTGCGCGGGCTGGAAGTTCTGGAACAGTTCCATCCCTGATTTTTGGCTCGTGTGAATTAATCAGCAGGCCTGCTTCTATCCGTCTGGACGCCATCCCAGTAATCCCGGACGTCGCGAAACCTTCGCTGCGAAATGGATCTGATATCTATAAACCCACGTCATCCTAGGCTTGATCCGCCCTGTCATTCCGGGGAAGCAGGGGCCTCACCTGTCATTCCGGGGTGGGGGTTTTAACCCCCGGGGTCCCGGAATCCAGACTTCCCGGGTAATGCCCTCAGAAGGTGTCGATTCAGAAGGCGTCTGGATCGATCGCGCCTTGGACTGGGACCGGACCGGCTATTCCCGCCAGGTCTGGATTCCGGGGCCCCGCGTGCTTACGCACGCTTCCCCGGAATGACAAGTTTCTCGGTTTTGGCGTTTGCGGTGGCAAGAGATGCAATTTAAAAAGGTTCGAAAGAGTTGATCTCCCAATAGTAGTGTTCCGCGGCCTGCTGGATCGCCAGCAGCTCGTCGTAGTGCTTCTTCTCCCACTGTGCCAAAAGTTCAAAAAACTTCTTCAGTTCGGGTTGCCCGGCCGCGTGGGCGGTGGCGCTGTAGTGTTCGAAAGAGTCCTTTTCCAGCAGCAGCGCCGTGGAGATGGCGGAAAAGAGATACTGGTCCCCGCCGATGCGGCGGATCAAACTCTCCGAAAAGATCGAGGCCGCTTCCCGCACTTCGCTCAGTTCCGCGGCGGGTTGCGAGGGCAGCAGATCGCCGGAGATCTCCTGATAATATCTCAGCAGGTGGTTGAAGTGCCGGCGTTCCTCCTCCGCGCGGCTGGCAAAGAACTCCTCCACCTCCGCCCCGCCCGCGTGCGCGGCCGCGTTCTCATACAGGGTCACACTGTCCTTTTCGCCCTGCATAGCCTTCTTGATCGCTTTCAGCATGTCGTCTTTCATGGTCTTTTCCTTATGATGTTGATTTTCTTCAGACATTATAAGCCGGGATTCCTGCCGCGCCGGAAATTTCTCCCGCGTTTGCCCCCGCTGGAATTTCCCTTGTCAAAAACGGCAGCGTGGCCAAAAATGGTTTTTCATCAAAAATCTACCGAACAGGGAGACCAATTGAACCCGAAACTACGCGCCCTGATCCTCGTGATCGTTCTGCTGCTCAGCTTCAGCCTGCTGGGCGCGGAATCATTCGGCTCCCGCACCGCCGCCTCACTGAAGGCCAGGGGTGTGAGTCCCTGGCTGATCGTGGTGCTGATCTCGATGCTGCCGATCGTGGAGCTGCGCGGCGCCATCCCCGTGGCCATAGCCGTTTTGGGCATGTCCTGGCAGGAGGCCGTGCCGCTGGCGATCCTGGGCAACATGATCCCCATTCCCTTTCTGCTGCTCTTTCTGGAGTGGTTTCTGAAGCTGCTTTCCCGCTACCGCTGGGGCAAAAGGTTCACCGACTGGCTCTATGCCCGCACCCGCAGCAAGGGCAAGGTGGTGGAACGCTACGCGGAGCTCGGTCTGATCGTGTTTGTAGGCATCCCCCTGCCCGGTACCGGAGGCTGGACCGGGTCCCTGGCCGCCAAGATCTTCGGCCTCACTTTCTGGAAATCCCTCATCTGCGTGTTCCTCGGCGTGCTGCTGGCAGCCCTGATCGTAACCCTGATCACACTGCTGGGCACCTCCATTTTCTGAACCATGCCCACACCCGCTGCTCACATCTTCTGGCTGGCCGGGGAAAACTCCGGTGATCTGCACGCCAGCCTGGTGATGAAAAGCCTCAACGCCGCCCTGCCCGGCCTGCGTCACAGCGGGATCGGCGGTTCCCGGATGCAGCGCGAAGGCCTCAAACCGCTCTTTCCCTTCGCCCGCTTCAATGTGATGGGTTTCACGGAAGTGCTGGGCCATCTGGGCTTTTTCCTCAAAGTGGAGCGAGGCCTCAGAACATTCTTTAAAACCGATCCGCCGGACCTCGCCATCCTGGTGGATTATCCCGGTTTCAACCTCCGGATCGCCCGTCTGGCCGACTCTCTGCGCGTCCCCGTGCTCTATTTCATCTGTCCCCAATTCTGGGCCTGGAAACACCATCGCGTCTTCCAACTGCGCGACAGCGTTCGCCACGTGGCCTGCATCCTGCCTTTCGAACCGGAATTGCTGGCCATCCACAACGTCAGCGCCACCTACGTGGGCCATCCCATCGCCGGGGAAGTCAGCTTCGAGCTCGACCGCGCCGCCTTCGCCAGCTTTTACGGGCTCGATCCCGCCAAACGCTGGATCGGCTTGCTACCCGGCAGCCGCGACAGCGAGGTGAAGCGGATGCTGCCCGTGTATCTGAAAGCCGCGCGGGAGCTGGCCGCCCAGGGTTTCGAGCCGCTCGTTTCCAAAGCCCTCTCTGTGTCCCACGGGCCTTTCATGGCCTGCCTCGATGCTGCCCGGATCCCTGAACTGAAGCTGATCGACGGCTACCGTTACGACCTGATGCGCCACGCCGATCTGCTGGTCTGCACTTCCGGCACAGTCACTCTGGAAGCCGCCTACATCGGCACTCCGCAACTCATCTGCTACAAAACCTCGGCCCTCACCTACGCCATCGGACGCCGCCTGGTGCGGGTGAAGCGTATCGGCCTGCCCAATATCCTGCTGGACCGGGACCTGCTGCCGGAACTCATCCAATCCGCCTGTACGCCTCAGAACATCGTACAAACCGCCCTGGAGCTGCTAAACGACCCTTCCCGCCTCGAACGGATGAGGTCCGAACTCGCCCGTCTGCGGGAAATCATGGCCGAACCGGTCACCAGCGTGGAAATGCCGCGCCTCGTGCGGGAGATCCTGGACGCCCATGCCTGAGTTTCTTTTCCAACTGGAAGCTGTTCTGGGCGCCTGGCTGCTGCGCCTGTGGCGCTTCACCCTGCGGATCAAGGCGCAAAACCAGCCCCCCAATGGCCATCCCTGCGTTTACGCGCTCCAGCACCGCGATCTGCTGCTCCTGGCCATCCAGAGGATCGATTGCGGCATCGCCGTGATGGTTTCCCGTTCCCGCGACGGCGAATTCATCGCCCGCCCGCTGGCCCGCCTGGGCTTTTTACCGGTGCGCGGATCAACCTCCCGCAGCGGCTCCCAGGCGCTGAAAGAACTGGTGGAACTGGCCCGGAAACGCAGCCTGGCCATCACCCCGGACGGTCCCAAAGGCCCGGCGGGTTCCATTCAGCCCGGTATCCTCCAACTCGCCCTGCTGGCCCAAATTCCCATCATTCCGGTGGTGGCCTCCGCCGGCCGCCAGTGGCAGCTCAATTCCTGGGACCGCTTCCGGATCCCCAAACCCTTCAGCAAACTCACCGCCAGCTATGGCCCGGAGATCCGGGTGCGTTCCCGCGAAGATTTTCCCGCCGCCGAAACCGCCCTGCGCCAGGCCTGGGAAAAGCTGACCTGACCCCCCTTTCCACTCCCGCGGATTCAACATCAGCCCAAAAAACAAGCCGGAGAGTAAGATCTCCGGCTTGATCAGAATTTGAAAGACTCGGTTTATCTGGCCAGGGCGCGCTCGCTGAGGCGGCGGACGTAATTGGCCAGGCGGGCGTTGGAGAAGTGGTCGATCTTCATGTCGCCATAGTCGGCCCAGTCGCTCTGAGCGGTGGCCACCAGGACGTTATCCACATACTTGTGGTTCATCTGGGTGATCTCCAACGAGTAGGTGGAGCCGGTGCCATGGTCCTGCACAACGTTCGCGGGGAAGGTGTATTCGCGAACCGAAGCGGCCAGATCGGTATCGGCAACTTCGTCATCGTAGGGATCGTCCGGATCGAAGGCGTAGGCCGAGGCGGTCTGAACCTGGTTGTTGCCACCGAGGGACCAGTACATGTAGGCGCTCTGGGCGGGGTTGTAGGTGAGCGGGAAAGTTGCGTCGGCGTTGTAAACCACGGTTTGGTTGCTGCTGACAACGGTTTCGCCGTTCACGATCAGGTTGAAATTATAAGCGGTTCCGGGGGTGAGGGAGACGCCGCCCATCCAGAAATCACCGTATTGGATAAGACTGTCAGGAGCCACGCCGCCTATCTTGAGTTCGAGGGTGGTGGGCGGCACATAATCGGCCATCGGGCCTATCCACATCACGGTAACGATGTGGGTGTCTTCCTTGCCGTCGGGGCCGGCGATGGCCATCACGGACCATTTGGCATCTTCGGGCTGGGTGATGTTTTCGATGCAGCCGGTGAGGAACAGACCCATGGCAAGGGTTGCCACGATCATCAGTATAAAGAATTTACGCATTTAATTCTCCTTTGAATTTGGTTTCTGAGAGTTCTAATCCTGAATATCCCGTAATTTGTCAAGCTTTTATTGATTTCCCGCAAAAAGTCAGTTCTTTCATGGGACATCCCGGACCACTCTCTACGCTATATACTACCCCGAAATCAGTATCCTGCAAGTTATTCCGTGTTCCCGGCGGTTGTTGCGGCGGAAAGGCCATGGTTGCCTTCGCGCGCGGGGCGGCTATACTTTCTGAAGCAACTGCATATCCCGCTGGTACTGCGATATTGCCTGGAGGAACGATGCAAAACTATTACAAGCTTACGCTCAAATGCCCAAAATGCGGCAGGGAACTAAGCGACGAGACCAAACTCATCGACGGGATCCCCGCCGTGAAACTGCTGGTCCGCTCCGGAGCCGAGGAAGGCAGTATCTGGCTTTCCTCCCTTTACGGCAGCTACAGCCAGGAATCCACCCTCACCGCCCGTGACGGCGAGATCAGCGTCCTCTCCTGCCCCCACTGCGGCGGGGAACTCACCTCCGGCGAAAACTGCAACATCTGCCAGGCCCCGCTGGTGGATTTCCATCTCTTCGAAGGCGGCAAAGTCTCCATCTGCTCCCGCGCCGGCTGCACCAAGCACTCCATCGAGTTTGAGGACCTCAACACCGCCATCAACCACTTCTTCAACGAGTTCGAGCTGCAAAGCCGGCTTCCGGAGTGAGTTTGCCCGCGGTGCCGCAGTTTGGCGGAACCCGGTGATTTTGCTTTGGAGTTTATAGCCTGAAGACCCGGCCATTCCGTCATTCCGGGGGGGCGTGCGTCAGCACGCGGGGACCCGGAATCCAGCCCTTGCGGAAACAGCCAACCAAGGCCAAGAACAAGGCGTGTTCGGGATGTGGCGTTCTGTCGCCCACGAGGGGCTTCCATTTTATTGGGCTGTCTTTCAAACTGAATGGACGGTGTCAAAACAATAGTCCCATGGTAAGATAAAGCAGCATGTCATTCCGGGGGAGCGTGCGACAGCACGCGGGGACCCGGAATCCAGCCCTTGCGGGAATAGCCAAGCCAAGGACAAGAACAAGGCGGGGCCGATACAGACTGCGTCTGCATCGACACCCTCTGAGGGCATTACCCGGACCGTCTGGATTCCGGGACCCCGGCGTTAAAACGCCACCCCGGAATGACAATCCGCGGCCGGTCAGATAAAAGTTCTGTACCCAGCTGATCCCTCCCCCACTTGGTTTGAAAGATAGCCGAACAAGTCTCTCTTGCATATCGAGCGGGTTAGCCCGGAGGGCGACAGACAATAGCGAGGGTGTGAAGTGACCGGGGCGCCTGCGGAGGAGCGCAGCGATGCCGTGGGGCGGGAACGGAACCCCTCGTAAGAGTAATAAACGAAGGATCGAGCCCCTTGCGGGCGACAGAACCGCGGGGATGGATTTCTGTCGCCCACAAGGGGCTTCCGTTTTATTGTGGCTCGTGTACGAAGGGCTCCGCTGCGCTGCGCACCCTCGCCATGGTCTGTCGCCCTCCGGGCTAACCCACTGGCCTTCATGGCCTGTTCAGAGGTCTGGACTGGACCTCGCCATGGCCTGTCGCCCTCCGGGCTGCTTCCCCCAACCCGATGCAAAGCCAGCCATACAAAAACCCCGGCCGAAACGACCGGGTCTTGATATTGAAGCTTGCTGCCTGAGATCTACTGCAGCTTGGCTTTGAGGCCGTTATATTTGGTTTTCTGCGCGCCGGTCATGTTGTCATATTCGGCGGCGAGGGCGTTCTGCTGATTTTGCGCTTCGGTCCTCAGCTGGGTGAGCCTGGTGATTTCCCTGGGGGTGGTGGGGTTCTTGGCTTTCAGGGCCAGGTAGCGGTCCACGGCGGTGCCGAAGTCGTTGATCTTGGCGTCATCAACGGTCGGAGCGGGCGGGGCGGGCGGTGTCGGAGGTTTCGGCACGGGCGGTTTCACCACGGGCGGTTTCTGGCCGGGGGTCACCGGGGTTGTGGCCGCGGGGGTTGCGGGAACTTCAGGCACAGGTGCCATGGCAAGTTCGGGATAGACGATCTCGGTGTTGAGCTCGATGGAGCTCACTTCGCCCAGGATGCGTTTCACTTCGGCTTTGTCTTCGATCATCTGCATGAAGGTGAGTTCCTTCTTGTCGCCGATCAGGCCTATCATCAGGGCCACGATCTCGGCCTTGTGCTCTTCCTTGAGGGGAACGTTTTCCATGCCCATCACGGCTTCGCCATCGGAGTTCTTGAAAGCGAGGGTCCAGGCGCCGATGTGGTCCGTTGTCAGGCTGTCGGGGTTGATCCCAACCAGCTGCTTCAGCAGTTCAGCGTTGAGGGTCATTTCCAGGCCGCCATCCACTGGTTTGAGCATATAGCTGCCATCGACCACTTTCACAAACTCGGCTCCGTTGCCCATCACGGGAACGTTGCTCAATTCCAGGGCTTTTTCTTTCAAAGCGCAGGCGCTGAATACGAGCATCGCCACCAAGGCGACGGTCATTAAAGCTGTTCTAATTTTCATCATTTTTCTCCTTGTAACAATTAGCCTGCCTCGCTGGCGGGGCCAGGGGCAGGTGTTTTTTTTCACTCTTTGCGTTCCGGTCGGCTGATGCCGGGAAAAGCTGCTTGCGCCAATGTTTCAGGCTCAAGCCCCGCTCATCCTCATTCTCCCGGATGGTCATTTTGGGGCACTCTGTTCTGACTGCGTTTGCTTGTCAATCTTTTTTCTTTGGTCCGGCCTCCGGAAGCAACCGGAAGAGCATGACAGCGCCTTCGCGGCTTCGCTCCGCCCCGGGCCAAAATCCGGCCTGTTCAGGGAGCCGAGTCCGATGTGGTCACATAAAAGAAGACGCTGCCGGGATCGAAACCCAGGGCGGCGATCTGCGCCCAGCTGATCTCCACGCTGAGATCGGTTGTGGAAAGCAGATACACGAACCCCGTTACGGGATCGTCGCTCACGTAAACGTTGTAGACCGCCGCGCCGTCCGCCGCGCTCCAGCTGAGGGTGATCCCCGTGTCGCCGTCGGATCTGCCGATCAGCAGATTGGCGGGAGGATCGGGGATTCCGGCGGTGGCGATCCTGGCCAGAAACACGCTGTAGTCATACGGGCCCACCAAATGGTCGTCCCCGAAGATCACGTCGTAACCGAAATCACCGGCCAGCACGCAGCTGCCGTCCACCTCTCCGGCGATGTGATAGCCTGTGCTGCCCGCCCCGTGCGCTTGGATCGCCCAACCCCAGTTGCCGCCGGGATCGAGGCTGGCGGCGAAGGCCGAGGCGCTGCCCGTATCCGCGGTGAGGGTGGTGGCGCCCACGGTGATGGTGGAGGTGAACGATCCCGCTATCAGGCTGTTTCCCGCGGAATCGGTTTTGATGCCCCGGAGATTGTCGCGCGTGGTTTCTATTCTGGTGGCCCAGAGCCAGGTGCCGTCGGGATCCATTTTCGCGGCGAAATAGCCGTTGAGGCTGGTGGGAGTGGGGGCAAAATTCAGGGTGGAGTTCAGATAACCGATCACGTAGCTGTTGCCGCCGGCATCGGCGGATACGCGCCAGCCCCAGTCGTCATAAGTCCCGCCCAGGCTTTTGGCCCAGACCCAGGTTCCGGAGGCGTCGAGCTTGGCAAAATAGGCGTCCTTGTCGTCCACGGCGGTGACCGTGTGCGCTCCGAAAGTGGCCGTGTTCTCGAATTGGCCGGTGATCCAGCTGTTTCCCGCGCCGTCCGTGCAGATGCCGTTGACGTTGTCGGATATGGCGGTGCCCGCCTGATTGGCCCAGAGCCAGTTTCCGGCGGGGTCGAGCTTGGCGGCGAAGATATCGTTGCCGCCGTAGGTGGTGAGGGTGGTGGCGCCGAAAGCGTAGGTGCCGTTGAAAAGCCCGGTCACATGGCAGTTTCCGGCGGCGTCGCAGGCTATCCCCCAGCCGTAGCTTGCCCCTGAACTGCTGGTCCGGTCCAGAACCTTTGCCCAGAGCCAGTTTCCCGCGGGGTCGAGCTTGGCCACAAAAGCCTGGTTCCCATACTCGCTGAGTTCAATGCTGCCAAACCAGGCCGCGTAATGCGAATAGATCTGGCCGGTCACGTAGCTGTTGCCCGTGACGTCGGTGCAGACCGCCGTGGCGTAATCGTGGTTGTTGCTGCCGGCGTGCACCGCCCACAGCCAGTTGCCGGCGGGATCGGCTTTGGCCACGAAAATGTCCGAGTAGTTGCCGTTGTAGGCGCTCAGATTCCAAGCGCCGAACGCCACCGATTTGTAGATGTTTCCGGCCATGATGCTGTTGCCGGAGGGATCCAGCGCCAACCCCTTGGAATAAGCCCTGCCGAAGGTTTCCAGTCCCACGCTGCAGATCCCCCACTCCCATTCCGGAGCCTGCGCGCCCAGCGCGCCCGCCGCGAGCGCGACCAGTAAAACCAAACCATGCCTGTTCATTGCATCACTCCTTGTGCAAAATGCGCAACCGTCAGGAGGGCGGAAAAGATCTCCGCTCAGGAGCCGGCTTTTTCGGATTGCATTTTTCCCGCAATCTTGGAATTCTGTCAAGCAAAATCGGCCCCGGGCGGTTTCACCCGAAGGCCCTTCCGCTCTTCTTCGCGCCGGAGGGGCTCCGTTCTGGATTTACATACGTTTGGGGCGGGGGTTGGGGATGTTTCACTCCGTAAATCCGTCCACTCCGTGAATCCAGCCTGTCATTCCGGGGTAGGGGCCCAGGAATCCAGACGGTCCATCCGCCCAGCTCCAGCCTGTCATTCCGGGGTAGGGGTCCCGGAATCCAGACGGTCCATCCGCCCAGCCCAGCCCTGTCATTCCGGGGTGGCGTTTTAACGCCGGGGCCCAGGAATCCAGACGGTCTATCCGCCCAGCCTCAGCCTGTCATTCCGGGGTGGCGTTTTAACGCCGGGGCCCAGGAATCCAGACGGTCCATCCGCCCAGCCCCAGCCTGCTATTCCGGGTAGGGGCCCAGGAATCCAGACGGTCCATCCGCCCAGCCCCAGCCTGCTATTCCGGGTAGGGGCCCAGGAATCCAGACGGTCTATCCGCCCAGCTCCAGCCTGTCATTCCGGGGTGGCGTTTTAACGCCGGGGTCCCGGAATCCAGACGGTCCGAGTAATGCCCTGGCAGGGTGCCGACACAGACGCAGTCTGCATCGGCCCCGCTTCCACCTGGGACTGGGATTGGCTACTCCCGCGAGGTCTGGATTCCGGGACCCCGCGTGCTGGCGCACGCTTCCCCGGAATGACAGTCCGGGGCGGGGGTGGGGGATGTTTCAATCCGTAAATCAGTTCAATCCGTAAATCCGTACACTCCGTGCATCCGTATGCAGTGGGAATGCCCGGCCCTGCCGTGGCCGCTCTTCCCCACCTCGCTCAGACAACCTTGTATCTCAGCCACAGCCTGTCGTTCGCCAGGTGCTTCACTTCCATCAGCCGAAGCCGGTTGGGCAGGAGCGTGGGCCAAACCGGTTCCGGCGAAGCAAACAGGGTGGGAATCGAAAAGCCGCCGATCACGAGCGGACACAGCAGGATATTGATCTCGTCCAGCAGCGAACCGCGGATCAGGGCGCCGCTCAGCCTTCCGCCGGAACTGGTGGCGATCGTGTTCACACCCAGCTTTGCCTTCACTTTGGCCAGCATTGCCGGCAGATCCACCCGCTCCCGCCCCTCGATCAGGTAAGGCAGGCGGCGCTCGCGCAGAAAGGCCAGATACTCCGGCGGCGCGGTCTCCGTGGTCAGATGCACCATATAGGTTTCCGGGTCGTCGCAGGCAGCCGTATAGCCGTTTCGGAACCTGCCCCGGCCATCGACCACCGCGGTCCAGGTTTTCCTCCCGGGACGATGGAGAATGTCATCCGGCAAAAAGTCCCGATACAGTTCGGCGGCGTCTCCCCCGAACTTGGGCAGTGGCGCCAATTCCTCGTTTTCCGCCACCAGCATGTTGCTGCCCTCCAAAAACATGTCCGGTTTATAAAGCTGGAATACGGCCTGGGTGAAGCCGGCCCATTCCTCCCCCGAAACCAGCATCCCGAAAAGCTCCGGCTGCTTGAAGGAGTCGAACATGGTGGTGTTTGGGCCCAAGGTGATCCTGCCGTCCACGGAGGCGCCCACATAGAGCACCACTTTCGGTCTGTCCATCTGATCCTCCCATTTTGTGTGTCCCTGCCATCAGGGCTGATTTCCCTTTTCCACGCCCGGGTGAAGCTGTCAATCACTTCTTCTTCGCGGCTCACCCCGACCCGAACAGTCATTCCGGGGAAAGGGAGGCTGCGTTGTTTGATCTGAGGACCCAGCCTTGCTGTCATTCCGGGGAAAGGGCGGCTGCGTTGTTAGTTCTGAGGACCCAGCCTTGCTGTCATTCCGGGGAAAGGGCTTCAGCCCTTGGGGCCCCGGAATCCAGGCCTGGCGGCAATAGCCAATCCCGCTGGCGTCGAGCGCAGCATCGACGGCAGCAATACTTCCTGTAGTCCATGCTCGTGCCTCGCTGGACTCCAGGGAAGGCCCCGGAATCCAGGCCTGGCGGGAATAGCCAATCCCGCTGGCGTCGAGCGCAGCATCGACGGCAGCAATACTTCCTGTAGTCCATGCTCGTGCCTCGCTGGACTCCAGGGAAGGCCCCGGAATCCAGACCTTGCGGGAATAGCCAATCCCGCTGGCGTCGAGCGCAGCATCGACGGCAGCAATACTTCCTGTAGTCCATGCTCGTGCCTCGCTGAACTCCAGGCTGGCGCAACTTTTTCCCTCTTTCTCCCCGTCTCCCCGTCTCTGTGCCTCTGCGTTAAGATCCCTCACATCACCCTGTCCCACTGCTCATACCCTTTCACGGCGTCCAACAGCCCCGCCTCCACGGCGCTTTTCACGGAGCGGCAGGGGAGGTCGTAAGTTTCGATGTCGGCGCGGCTGAGGCTTCTCAGGTCGATGGCGCTGAGCCCTTCCGCGGAGCCCAGGGGCGGGCCTTCCAGGCTGTAAGTTTTGGCCAGGTTCCACATCATTTTGGTGAAGGCGTTGTACCAGTTGTTCAGGGGCCGGCTGTAGTGTTTGGGAACGCGGTTGAAGCTGTCGCAATAGGCGGCCAGGTCCAGTTTGAAGCCATCCGTTGGCTGGATCAGCTTCAGGTTTGCGCCGATCGCCGCGAACAGCCGGTTCTGCTCCGTTTCCCGCCGTTTCACGTGCGGACGCGCTATCATCCGGTTCAGGCGCGGGTTGTAGTAATACACCAGCCCGTCACATTTGCCCCGGTAGGCCTGCAGCATGTTCTTGAAAAATACTTTCATGGTTCCTCCATTATTTAGGGGGAAAGCTAAGTTCCACCATCTTAAGAGGGTTACCAAAGCTGCTAACGTAATTCCGGCGTTTTGGAACATCCCGCCACCCCCAAAACCTTTCCCCATCAACCTTGCTCACTTCAGCCAGAAATGCTGTTGACAGGATATCCCCGCCGGAAAGATTATCCCCCCAGTGATCACAGGAGGTTCAAAATGTCTGAGAATAAGCCAGATGACTTATCAAGAGATATACTCAAGGAAGCAGAAGATAGTTACAACTTGGCCTTGGAACTCCATTTGCAAACCAAACTATCAGCCGCTGACAAGTTATTGATCATCGATTTAATTGAAGATGCTGCCGATAAAGGGCTTAAAAGCGCACAGCGGTTCCTGGGGCTGGGGCTCATCAACGGAGATCTTTGGGATAAAGATTTTTACGAAGGCATCAAATGTCTTGAAACGTCTGTGGACCCAACCAATCCTGAACGCATGTATGAAATCGCCTGGTTATGTGAGAAAGGTGAACACGACCCCCAGCTTGCCGCCAAATGGTATGAGCGTGCTGCCTCTCTTGCGTATAAACCGGCCATGTTCAGATTGGCTCTCATGTATGAAAAGGGCATTGGCGTTACCAAGAACCACAAAAAGGCATTCTCCCTTCTCAGACAGGTGGTGCTTATAAATGACTATCGCTATCAAATGACCATATCTCGCTATTATTATGACCATATCGGGACCAAAAAGAACAACCTCGAAGCGTATATCTGGTCCTTGATAGCGCAAGCAAAATCACTCCCTAACACTCGCTTGGCTTATTTTGATGAACTGGAGGGCTCACTGTCGGAAGATGAGAGATCAATAGCTCAGGATGAAGCAGAGAGGCGTTTTAGGATTCTGGAACAAAGAGAATTGACCGAAACGGACCTCCTCGAGTTCAACCCGGAACCGCCTGTGGTTACCAAGGTGGCTCCGTCAGCCGCTACTGTGCAAGATGAGATTAGCCACATCAAGCCCGAACCCGCCGACGACCCCGCCCCCGATCCCGGTTTGCCCGCCCTGTTGAAGGACTGGAAGGTAGCCGGCGTATCCAGCCTCACTATCCACGTCAATCTCCGCGAAAAAACCGTTCGTATCGTTCACAGCCGCAAAAGCAAAACCCTCACCAACGCCGATTTCGCGCGCCTTTTCACCCGCTACGCCCTGCCCCTCATCGTGGATCATCACGAGTCACAGCGGAGTTCCAAACCGAAGGTGGATTATGCTTCTCCCAGTCTCGCCCGGGGCGTTGACCTGACTTTGACCCGTCCCAACCACAAAACGGTCTCGGATGTGAATTCCAGGATTCGCTCTGTTTTCGGCCTGGGCAAGAAAGAACAGGCCTTCAAATGGATTAGCGCAAACCGACATGACACCAAAACCTTGAAGGCCAACATCAAAATAGAGGTCCATTATCTGAAGTGATTTTCCGTATCCGCCCTTTTCCGCGTGTATCCGCGTCTGTCCGGAAAGTTTTTTCCGGACTTTTTTTATTTCCTAACATTCTCTCCGTCAGATAGATACCGGTTTCCACGTCCGCGTTTTTTCCGCAGCCTTTCCATATGGAAACGGAGTAGGGTAGGCCCTCGTTCACGGGGGTACTACCAAAACAGGAGGTACAGCAATGTACCACGCCACCACCCTTCAAGGCTTCGTCAGCGAAGCCAAGCCCACCCCATCCCGGAAGGTCGACCTCCCGGTCGACCAAAAGCCCACGGGGCTTTGCGAAGAAGAACCAGGATCGCCCCTCCGGAGAGAGGTTAACGAGGACGTTAACCTTCCGATGCCACCCACCCCACCCCGTCACCACGCCACCCCGCCACCACCCCAAAACCCAATTCGTGCCATTCGTGTAATTCGTGGACAGCCCAACGCCGCCATCACCCGCCCCGTGACGGTCGGAATGGCCATCACAGCACCCGCCCTGATCGCCGAACGCGACGTCTCGTATGTGATGGATTGCGTGCGCGAGGGCCGCTTCGAGGGCAAAGACCTCAAGGCCCTCATCGTCACCATCCGCTCCCTGGCCGAACGCCAGGCCGGGATCGCCGCCGGGATGAAGAAGTCCCTGCCCTGGTTCAGCGGCTCCACCTTTCACCGCCGCCGCGGGAACGAGTTCTTCAAAGCCGCCTGGTTCATGGTTTTCGACCTCGACCACGTGCCGGATATCGAAGACTTGAAACACCAGGCCGTGGAGAAGCTGCCCTTCCTCCGCTACGCCTTCCAGAGCGTGCGCGACGGCGTGAAGCTTGTTGCCGAATTCGCCTCGCCCATTACCAAGGAAGACGATTTCCGGACCATCTGGAAGTACCTGGCCCTGCGCGTCGAGAAGGCTTTGGCCGTCAAGGTTGATTCCACTCCGGATCCCGCCCGCGCCTGTTTCCTTTCCTACGATCCGGAGTTGCTCACCAACCCCTCTTGCCGCCCCCTGGACCCGAAGAAGACGCTGCGGGAGGCCGAGGCCATCGCCGATCTGCTGCGGATTTTCCGCCCGGCCCCGCCCGTCATCCCAGCGCAGGCTGGGATCCAGAACCACCATCGCCCGGCCCCGCCCTGTCATTCCGGGGTGGGGGCTTCAGCCCCCGGGGCCCAGGAATCCAGACGGTCACACCAAAACAACTTCACATCCAAGTCGGGTTCGGCTCAGACGCAGTCTGGGTCGACACCCTCCGAGGACTATTCCCGCGAGGCCTGGATTCCGGGGCCCCTACCCCGGAATGACAGAGCGGCTGTGCCTTCAGGTGAAACCGCCCGGGACGGTGTGACCCCCCTTCCCCGTGATGACGGGGCGGATGGATCTTCGGACCAACACCCCCCAATTCGTGGAATTCGTGTAATTCGTGGACAGAACCCCGACGACTACGAGAAGGCCTCAAAAGTAGTCCTAAAACTCGCCCAGAGGCAGATTCCCTACTCCGACTGGTATCGCATCGGTTTGGCCCTTTACGCGGGCTTTGGCGAAGCCGGAAGACCCCTCTGGGACCTCTTCCTTGCCAATCCCCACTACCGCGACACCCAGCGCGAACTCGACGCCAAGTGGAATTCCTTCCGCGGCGTGCGCGAGATCACCCTGGCCACGCTGTTCGAGATCGGAGGGCGTCATGGCTGCCAATAACAAAAAACACGTTAAAACCGCTCCCAGCGGCAATTCCCGGGGTGCCCTCCGCCGTCTGCTGAAGAACCTGCGCCGCGGCCGCCTGCTTTGGAGGTTCGAGAGCTTCCGCGATTTCCGTGAGGTCATGGAGCCCGGCCTCCGCTGGAGCGACCTTCCCCTGGCGTTTTGGGAGGTGGAGCCCTGGACGTGCTGGATTGCCTTGAGACAGGTCACTGCGTGTCATTCCGGCCCCCCCGACCCCAACCCCGCGATTCGTGCCATTCGTGTAATTCGTGGACAGAACATTCGTGGTCAGGAGGAAGAAAATGCGTAAGGAACTCCTCGAGCTCTTCGGCAAGAAGCCCTCCGTGGATCTGGACCTGGCGAAGATCCCGCCGGTGCTTCGCGATTACATCCGCATCACTTCCAAAAGCACGGACTGCCATCCCGGCCTGCTGGTCACCGCCTGGCTGCCCCACATCGCCGTGAATCTGGGCAACCGCGTCTGGATGCTCTCCAATTCCAAAAGGATCTATCCCAACATCTGGAGCTGCCTCCTGGGGCCATCCTCGATCTCGCGCAAAACCACCGCCCTCACCTTTGCCGGCTACACCATCGCGCCCCACGAGCAGATCTGCGCGGACCTTCCGCTGGATCTCTACGAGGCCAAGACCTTGGTGCTATCGAACGTGACCTATGCCAAGCTGCTCTCCCTGCTGGCGGCAAACAGCTCCCGCGTGTTCGTCCACAACGAGCTCTCCGCCTGGCTGGCCGAGATGAACAAACACTTCAATTCCGGCTACAAACAGACCATCACCGAGCTCTACGACGGCATCTCCAAGACCGTGAGCAACCTCACCGTCACAGAACGCATCCGTAATCCCGCGCTCAGCATCGCCACCGCCACCACCGAGGCCTGGATGTACCGCAACATCCGCGAGAATTCCGACCAACTGGGCGGCTTTCTCCAACGCTACATCTACTTTTTGGTGAGGGACATCAACCTCGACGACATCAGCCTCCAGACCAGGGAGGGCGAAAACCTGGAAGACTGCCTGGCCATCTACGACACCATCTTCAGGGTCTTCCGCGCCATTCCGGATTGCCACCGCCTCCGCCTTTCGGAAGCAGCCATCACACTGCGGAATGAAGTCTACCAAAGCCAGTACCGCGTCTGGTTCGCCACCAACAACGACGAGTTGATGAGCTACTTCACCCGCATCTACGACGGCTATTTCTACAAATTCTGCGCCATCTTCACCCTGCTGGAAGCCTGGGAAGAGCTGGACGCCGCCATCAAGCGCGGCTGCTGCGAGAAGTTCTTCGAACAGATCCGCGTCTCGGAGGAAACCGCCGCCCAAAGCCTCTATCTCTGCGACTTCTACTTCGCCAACACCATCCCCTTCCTGATGATCGTATGCGAACAGGACAAGCTGGCCGGAGAGAGGAAACTGGTGGATTTGCTGGTGAACAAGTACAATGGCAAGGCCTTGCACACCACCCTGCTCAACTCCTCGCACATGAAAAAACGGGAATTCAATGAGTGCGTATCCAGCCTTCTGGAGCGGGAAGCGATTATGGTTGAGGCCTACAAAATGAGCAATGGGAAAGTCGGAAAAGCCTATCAGGTATCCGAAATAATCAAATCATCATGGGATAATTAACAGCTGAAAGCGAGGGAGGGGCAACCCTCCCTTTATTCTACCGACCGCAGTAGGTATAAAGTAGGTAGAGAGGCTTGTATCCCTTTAATGGCCTGTATTTCAAGGGGTCAGACTCACAAAAATCACCTCTCTTATATATACCAGCGCTTTATGCTGACATGCAGAATGCAGAGAGTGCTAACTAACTATTGTAGATATATATAGATATATATAATATATTATAGATTTATATTTTATTATATATTACATTACTTCCCTACCTACTCTCACATTTCCAGATATAAGAGGACCGTTTTTTGTGACTCTGTATACCTCTAACACATATGCAGCCTTCATTTCAGGGCTCTCTACCTACTCTCTACCTACTGCGGTAGGTAGAGGATGGGAAAGAACTCGTGTGGATTTGTGAATGGTTAGCTGGAAAGGTAAGCCTTGTTCCCAGCAAGCTATGCCGGTCTCGCTGATGTGATCCATTTCCCCCTCAATCGCAGAAGCCCCGCTCATCCCCAAGCAACGCCCAAGCCATGTCCGCAGCCGAACATGGGCGGGAGGTCAGTAGCGCGTGGGGAAGTCTTTCACAATCAAGGTGTGGCACAATAGTAGTGGTAAACACATAACGCTCATCCATGTTCAATTCGTTGCATTAACCCAGCCCTGAAAAAAACATCTTGACACAATGTTGTCTTCACGCATTATGAAAATTAAGGAGTTTCAAGCTATGAGTAAATCATTTCAATTGGTCTTGGCCACACTCTGCATGCTTGCTATGGCGGGGTGTGATCTGATTGGCGAACCTCAGTGTAAAATCCCTGAAATCGCTTTGGATGACGGCAAGATCATCATCGGGACGAAAACCTATGGCGCGGAAGTGGCCTATACGATAGGCTGGGAGGGAGAAGAGCCTCCGGACCCCAATACATCATCTTCAGTTTACACCGAACCTATTTCGCTATGGGGACAACCTCCAGCCATAGTGAAAGCCCAGGCTTACAAGGACGGATTTAGGAACAGCAGGATCGCTACAAAAGAACTTGACTTTGAGGAATCAGCGTTTATCGACACATTGAATCTCCCCGTAGTCGACTCAGTTATGTATTGGTAAACGCTGGTAGGAAATATGGATATCACAATACATACTAAATTTGTTTAACAGGGGGGATACAATGCATATTCTCATTTCCTTATTGCCAGCTATTCTGATAATTGCTTTGTTCGTGATCATACTGACAAAGTATTCCAGGATAGCCAAGAGAACCAACTTGTCATTAGGGCTTCAGGAACGCGCATCTCACGGAGAAGAGCAGATAAATGCTGAAGATTCAGAGGAAGGTCATACAGAGTTAACAAAAGAGGCGGTGGTGGAATGTTATCAAATCAGACCATGGATCAGATATTGGGCCAGAATTCTAGATCTGTTAATCTTCCAAGTGGTATTTACTCTTCCAGCCACTTACTTTCTATTAGACCCTGCTACCATGAATTCTTTAGAATATTCCCCTCTATTTTTCCCAATAAGTATTTTCTCTATGTTCGTTTTTTGCTTTTATCAAGCAGGAATACACAGTTTGTTCGGATCAACATCCGGAAAGGCACTTATGAAAATAAGTCTGGCAAACGCGGATGGAACTCCTATCTCCTTTAGGCAGCTACTAAAAAGGGAGTTTGGTGTTTATACTGCCGGCATGGCTATTGGAGTACCTTATCTTGGTGTTTTCTCAATGCTGTGGTCGATGAAGAAGTTGGCGACGACTGGAAAGACATTTTGGGATGAAGAAGGCAGCTTTGTTGTACGGCATCGTATTATAGGACTGAGGAGAATCATTGCATACATCGTTATCATATTCGCGATAATTATTGGAATATCTGTGTTACGTGTTTTAGCCACCAATGGCTATTGATATCCCAAGATGTATTCATGGTGTCTTGTAGTAAAAACTGATTCGATGGATATACGAAAGAGTAATAAAAGGGGTTTCGACATGATAGAAAAGAAGATAGTAGTTATTCTATTATGCGCTATTCTAAGCGCATACGCTGTTGGCTGCAATGCAATAAATGGGAGCAAGCCAGCGCGAAAAAGCGCCGCAAGTTACGATGGCTGGGTGACTGTCTCTTTGCCTGGCGTCTGTACCTTTCAATATCCTCCAACAATGGAGCTTGAGAACGAAGCGCACAGGGAGTTCAAAGAGACGCTCGCCAAAGAGATTTTAAACGTCACCAGTGATCTCAGCCGGGTTGTGGTGCACCAACAGGGGCTCAACGATTACGAAGGGAAAGCGTTTGACAGATATGCCAGGATTCTAGTAAACACGGAGCAAGTTAATGCAGGGGACTTTCCCTGTTTGGATGACAAGCTGGTGTTTTCAAAAGCCGAATTGGAAGAATTGAAAACATATTTTGAAGAAGGGATGGCACAACAAGGACCAACAATCCAGGTGCTTGAAATGTACCCCTGCGAGGTCGTAAACATCAATGGGACAGATGCTCTGAAAGTATCATATTTAAGAACAGGCCCGTATCAAAAACCAGTTTTTGTGACCCTATACATCTTCTACGATTACGATCGCAGTTATACTATCACAACCTCGTACAGGGTATCAGAAGCCGATATCTGGAAATCTGACCTGGATAAAGTAATTTACACCGTCGAATTTGCTGAATAACCCCCAAAACTGTCGGACAAAAACTCGGTTAGGGCAAGAAATCATTAGATCTGAGAGTCAGGCTCAAACAGCGATGATCTGAGCAGTTTTTCAGTCCTTTGGAGGATTCTCCTCCATCCACTTTGAGGCCTTTGCCTGGATCTCCTCTCGCTTTTCTTTACCAAGTGTTTCGCTGATTCTATCTCTATTGTTTAATCCATCTTCGTTGCCCCCAGCAGCGGCCAAAAGATACCAATAATACGCCTCAGTATTACTTTTTTCCACGCCCTGCCCGTTTTCATAGCAGATTCCAAGGTTGTTTTGAGCGTAAGAATATCCCTGTTCCGCAGCAAGGCGATAATACTTTATTGCCTCACCTTGGTTCTGTACCAAGCCTTTGCCTTCTTCATATAGAATTGCTATTGCATTCTGAGCATAGGCATCACCTTGATCTGCTGCCTTTTGATACCACTTGGCTGCTTCTTTGATGTCTTTTTCTACTCCTTCGCCGTTTTCATAACACCAGCCTAAATTAACCTGGGAACTTGCAAAATTTTGGCTGGCAGCTTTTCTGAACCAAATCAGCGCTTCTCCCATATCTTTCTTTACTCCAAGGGCATCACGATAACTGACACCCAGATTGTGCTGTGCAACAGCATTACCTCTTTCTGCAGCTTGGCGCGTCAATTCCAAGGCTTTTGAGTAGTCTTTTTTTACTCCACGGCCTTCATAATACATATAGCCTAAATTTCTCAGTGCATCAGCGTTTCCTTGTTCAACTGCTAAACTTAACCACTTGAAGGCTTCACTATCGTTCTGAGGAGTACCATCCCCGAAATAATAGAGTTTTCCAAGCTGATACTGACCTGCCGCGTGACCAGATTCAGCCGCTTTTGTGAACAATTTCAGAGCTCGCGCATAATCCTTCTTCTCGAGACTATCGTCAATACACTTCATGCCTTGCTGATAGTATTCCTCGCCTTTGGCCTTCTTGTTTTCCATCAAATCACATCCGATGAAAGAAAGAGCAACGCACAGCAAAACAAGAATCAAACTTAACTTTTTCATGTTTCCTCCCATAAACTCATCGTAAATATATGTATCTTCAACTCAGTTTATTTGTCAAGCGGATTCTGCCAACGCGGATTTGTAAGGTTTAAAGCTATGTGACAACGAAATCTGCAAATTGTGCAGCGAAAACTGCAAAACGGTCGCATCGTAGGACATCCTTACTCATCCTTACCTGGACGCTTTTAGGTGGTTTCTGACAGGATTTCTGAATATCGAACGATGCATAGCATTGGTTTGATGATAGTAATCCCATTCTAGTTGATGCTGCGCTCAATACCCGGATAAATCGTGCTCGACACACTCACGTCTCTCTGATTCTATAAATTGAACACTTACGCGAGCAGCGTGTCTGAGTTTAAATCCAAAATCGGATTTAGCCTCTTGTACGCTAGTCATGTGATTCATTTAATATTTTTTTGCCTGCGATGAAAGAATCGTGAAATGTGTTACTAGCTTGCTTACTAATTGTATCATAAGAGATCGTATAGAAAAGGCAATTGGTTTTTCTTCGTTTTATGTACTTGAGAAACATACTTGCTGCCTTAGTTTTAAACCAAGATCTAGACTCAGATGGATATAGCTTGGAATTTGTCCACTGAAAAGCACCTACTAGATCTGCCATTTGTACTCCAATAGAGTACTCATCTTTGCAGAAAACAGGCTCTAAGATGTTTCCAAAATTCTTAATACAGTCTATTGTCCCATATCCAGTTACAACAGCACCCATCAAATTGTTATGCGATCCTGAATACATCTGATACATATTTGAGTACGATTTATTGAGCCCCAAATCAATAATCGGAATAATGAAGTTTTTTTCTGCATAGGAGTTTAAGTAACATAGGTGATTAAACCACACATCGCCCAGATAACCCTCTTTCCCCTTTGGTATTACATTTGAAAAACTATGAGTTGAATGTACTCCGTGTATGAAAACAATTTCTGCATATGAATAAATTTTCTTGAGGAGGTAATCCCATACCTTGAATTTCTCATGGTCGTTCAACTCAGGGCAGAAATCACTTGAGTGATAACCTGGTAAATAGCGCATTGGCCGTTGCCCCGTTCTTTCTTCATGCTTTTTTGCATAATTAGATAGAACCTCATTTCTAAGTCTAATGTATTGGGATGGTGTGATCAGAAATCCAGATATCTGAGAGTAACTTTTATCAGCGTTGAACGCTTCATCCGTGAACACCAGCAGTGATTTCAAGGATTATTTCCTGACCAATCATAATGTATCTGCATTGCTAATGACCTAAATCACAACAATCTTGATGATATCATTTCTTAACAGTGGATGAGTCATATGATTGGTGATCTCTCAGGTAGATATCTATCATTTCCTGGTTACTTATGTATAAACTATGATCGTTGTCTTTGATTGACATCAGTCTGTTGTTAATTAGTTTAACGTCGTAATGCTTGCTGAGATCTTCTATACTGAATCTAAATTCTTGTTCTTCACCATTAATAAACCTTCTGCTTTTCATACGGGATACAAGCATAATCAGCTTGTCCTTATCTTTGTAGATATCCTCAATAAATGCCTTCCAGCTTCTTGAATCGTCCCAATCAACCCAGCAATTATAGATAAAGGGAAAATCTCTCAAACCGAAAAGTATGGAAGCATGTCTTGTAATCAATGAGATTGCTTCCTTTTTAACTTCTTGTATTTCATCAGGTGTGACGAGAGGAACTACATATGGATCCTTTTTTCTATCATCGAGAAGTGAGTTAGTTAAATGTACCGGACCGTATACACCAGTAGTTTCTTTTATCGCATTGATTATGGCCTTTAACCTATTCGGTTGCTCGATTTTCTCTAATACAAGATCAACCAGAAATCCTAAATACCATTTAGCATCGAAATCCAATGAGTCTTCCTGTATGTCAGGCGTAGTATCTGATAGATTAAAAGCCGTTAATAGAATAATATTTAAAGATGACTGAGTGTAATCTATTGATTTCTTTATCTCGGACATGAGACGTTTGATCAGCTTGACCAGTAGGTTGTCCCCAAGATGTCTTGTAAAAACATCAGTTACTGTATCCAAGCTTTTACTTTGCAAAATTTCATGTATATCCGCAAGCATTATTCTATCACCAACGCTGAAAATATCCCATGTGAAGTATTTATCAAAATGATTGGGATGGCATACTCTCTGCTTATGATCCATTTCGTCCAAATCAACATATGGTGATCGATCGAAGTCATTCCGATATTTGCCAAGTTCCGGGAACATTCTCCATACGAGTTTTTGGATAATGTTAGCGTTTGTAGATGTGGATAATACGTCTTCAGCTTGTTTGTTGATATCCTTGTTTTCTTCATTTTTTGCGGTTTCATCGATAACAATTTGACCCGGAGGATTGCTACCTGTATAGAAGTATTTGTGATTCCTGATATAACGATGATAGCTTGGGGAAAAGTATTTAATAGCCTCAATGACCGTAAAATCGTGTATGCTGACATTAAGAAATCCATTAACAACAAACTTGGGTATGTTTAATCCAATTAAGTTCAGCACTCCTTTAACATCACGAAGGTTGTGAAACAGATCAAAGAATCCATCACGAATCATAAATCCCCAATGCGTCATATCTTCGTGATATTGTTTTTGTATATTCGTGATATTGTGACCTTTAACAATCTCGTCAAACTCATAATTAAACAACTCTTCCAACTGACCCTCTCTAATGAGAGGTATGTCAATCCATAACTGCACGATCTTTTTTAAATATTCATGTCCATCTACGCCGTAATCCGCAACTGAAAGACATTTCTGTACTATCTCACTGTCACAAGCCATAACAAAAACGCAGTTTGGTAACTCGGCACAAATTCTTAACAAACGGAGTACACTTTTTATCTCAGCGACCTCAAGCCGATCTATATCGTCTAAAATAACAATGATTCGAGAATCAGGTTTATCCAGTGCTTTGGATATCTTATCGTTTAATTTTGAAACCGGGCTCCCCACTCTGACAATAAATGCAATGAATTCAATAATCAGATATATTGAAGCAACGGCGCCAAGTCCTATGATGATCCATCCTGCCCAAATCGGAGGATATGGAATGATTCTAAAAATGTTTAAGGAAACAAAGAACGCAAATATGCTGATGACAAATCCCACAATTTGGATCGTATTTAACAGCGGTTGTTGAGATAAAGTTTTTCCATAGACCAAAAAGTCCTGCGAAAGCCTATATGTGTTATGATGAGAACTAGTAAGGTTAGCTGCTAGCTGTTCAAAAAAAGCTGGAATCAGATCATCCGAGCTGTTTGTGTAAAACCAGGGGTTGAATTCAAAAACTAGCGTCCCACCTCTTCTATGTGATTTCTTATCTCTTGCCTTTGTCTTGTCGTTCAGATAGGACTTCAATAAATTTATAAAAGAAGTTTTACCGCAGCCCCATGGGCCATTTAATAGAATGCTCATGCTATGAGGGTGTTTCCAGGTTAGTATCAAATCAGCAAATTTTCTGGCTGTTTCTTTCCTACCCAAAGTATCTTGCCCAGGTCCTGTTATTGGGGTATCAAAGATATCCATATTGTCCTCTAAGAGATAATCAACTTGATGAAATGATAGTAATCGTCTGAATAGACTTTTTCATTTTCATTGCCTGTTGTAGCGAGGTTGGAATATTCCGATCAGAAATGATTCCACCACGTAAAGCCTATCCTCATCTATTTCTTTATCGTGAGCTGAAATGACCAAAACATCGTAGGTTTCTTGTAAGGTTTTAACCCAATCTTTTCGAAATCTCATGGCTTGTTGGCTGTTTATAACTTTAATCCCTTTATTTTCTTAAAAAACTACCTTTGGAAACATGACTCCGATTTGAGAAGGAAGTGCTTTTGAATCCTTTGATATATAGAGCTTTCATTATTGTAAGTTAGGTGTGTACCACCAACTCCTATGTAATCTATCTTGCCGCTTAATCGATCTATGAAGAAATACCACCCTGATTTCCGCATAAGTTGTGGTATAAACAAGCGATACTTAATCTCATTGACTTCATTATCTAGATATTCCCTTATCTCTGTTATCTGATTCAGTTGTAACCAGTTTAGGTGATACATCTCAGTTTCCTGCTGGTAAACAAGACAATGCAGAACATCCAGGATAGTATTGTTGAAATTATCCGGGTTGATTCATAATCTGAGATATCAAAATATCCACGCAGCATACTATATCCATTATCCAACACATGAAAAAAACCTTAGTTTCATAACAACGTTATGACATCATATTTGTCAAGAAATATTTATTCTAAATGAAGAGATGCTTGATCTGAATACCTCAACAAAAGACCATAATCATGTTACTCTATTCATTCAATCATCACTCCATCCACGCGAACAGCCGGCCGGTTTTGATCCGGGTTTTCAGCCAGGCGCAAAGCGGGGGATCCTCCTTGTGGGCGGCGCGGAAGAGGCGCCAGAGCTGGGTCATGAGGTTGTGATAGGCCTTGTCGCGTTCGGGGCGTGAGTTTTTGATCTCGCCGCCGGGTTTGCCGATGCGCTTGAGTTCTTTCTCCAGGAAATCCAGTTCCCAGGCGAGGTCCGGGTTGTTGTTTCCGGCGGCGATCTGGGCGCGAAGCTGGTTTCGGCGCTTCAGGTAGGCGGCCAGGGCGCGGGTGTCGGCCAGGGGGATGGGATCGAGGTCCAGGGCGTGAAGCTGGCCGGGCGTGGGGTATTCGCCGCGGCTGAGGCAGACCAGTTCCTGGGGACTGTAAACCTGGCCGGGGGTGGAACGCAGTACGGCCACGATTTTGGCGCCGCCGAGGTGGGCGTGGCGGCGGAGGAAGGCTTCCGGGGACTGACCACGAATTTCACTAATGTTTTGTCCACGAATTACACCAATTTCACGAATTGAGGCGTTTTGGTCCGAGGATGGAGCCGCTGTGTCATTCCGGGAAGCGTGCGCCAGCACGTTGGGACCCGGAATCCAGGCCTTCGGGGTAATGCCCCCAGAGGGTGTCGCCACAGACGCAGTCTGTATCGACCCCGCCTTGTCTGTGATGTTGTTTTGATTTGACCGTCTGGATTCCGGGGCCCCTTCGGCACCCCACGAACTCGCTGCGCTCGTCCGCGAGGACCCCGCCTCCCCGGAATGACACAGTGGGTCTGGGTGGTGGGTGGATCTGGCTTTATCGACGGGGATCTTACCTCGTTCAAGAATGCCCTTGTACATCATCTAACTCCTTGATATATTATTTGCTTGGATATGGTCAAAGATATTGAAGGACGGATATTAGTCAAGAGATATTTGGCATAATATGGGAGAAAAAGAGAAAGGGAGAAAGAGTTTTTCCGGGGCGGTGAGAGAGCGGCCTAAAGTGATGGGGCGCAGAGAGTAACCCTGTATTCATGGAGGGGCATCCTTCCAAATCCAAATAAGGAGGACAAAGCCATGAAGGTAAGATTCAAATACGGCATCGCCACCTACAGCGGCACCATCGACGAGATGGTGTATGGTTCCTACCGCGACGACAAGCTCTGCATCGGGCGTGAGTACGTCTATCCGCGGCTGACCGCCAACAACGAGGCGCTGGGCAGCGTGGGCAGCAACCTGGCCATTCTGTGGGCCAACGCTTCGGCGGAGTACAAAGCCGACCTCAAAGAGTACGGCCTGCGCAACGGCAGCCAGAACATCCCCAAAACGCAGCTTCCGCCCACCAACTACGCCCTGTGGATCAAGCTGATGTACGCCTGGAAAGAGGATACGCCCAGCGTTGACCTCGCCACGCTCACCGTCGAGGACTTCGAGCTGGCCGGCGCCAGCGTGAGCACCGTGAAAAACGCCATCGACAACGGCTACCTGGACAAGGTCGGCACCTACGACGACCTCACCGAAGCCTACTAACCGGAGGGATGAGGGGCTGGGAGACCGGCCCCTTCTTTAATTCGTCGCGGAAAAGCGCGGAAAAAGGGAAAAGTGGACAAAAAAAAAGAGATTAATAGGAACGCGGATGACAGGATCGACAGGATCAATGGGATTTATAAAACAGAGGGACAGAGGGACAGAGTTATGTACCATAAGCTTCAGCTTGTTGGGTGCCCGAGATTCATCTCGAGGCACAAGGATAAAAACAGAGGGACAGAGGGATAGAGAGGGATTTTAACACAGAGAATAGCAGAGATTAAACACAGAGAAAAGCAGAGCATAAGCGGAGGAAAGAACATTAACACTCCAATCCGTCGAATCCGTTTAATCAGTTGAATCCGTAGGTAAAAAAACCAAACAAAGGAGGGACAAGTGAACGAGAACCTGCTGAAAGAACTCGCCCGGGAACTGGCCACCAAGGTGAACAACCTGGTGGATATCCCCATCATCAAGGAAGACGATGAACAGGCGTTCTTCGAACTGATCATCCTGCTCATGCTGGAACTGGTCTTCAATCGCCTGGGTTTCAAGAACGTTGTCGAAATCTCGCCGCGTGCGTGAAACGCAAACTGCGCAAGAGGCGCAAGACAGCTAACAAAGAACTGGATTCCGGGGCCCCTTCCCCGGAATGACAGATCGGGCCTGCACTTCCGTGTGGGCCTTTTTTTAACACAGAGACACAGAGATGGGGAGACACAGAGACAGAGAGAAGGAGAGAAATGGGGGAAATGTTTTTTAACACAGAGAAAAGCAGAGGAAACGTAAAGGGACAGAGAGATAATAGAACGCTGATGACGCGGATCAATATGATTCACGCGGATTATTTCTCTGTGGCTCTGTGGTAAAGTCCTTTTCTCTTTTTCTCTGTGTCTCCGTGCCTCTGTGTTAAAAGGTTTGGCTATTCCCGCATGGCCTGGATTCCTGGGCCCCAGGGGCTGAAGCCCCTTCCCCGGAATGACAGCAAGGCTGGGCCTTCAGAACAAACAACGAAGCTATAAAGTGACACCCCAAATGTCATATAGCCATCACTGTGACAAAGAGGCATAAGCCTTTATCTGGTGCAGAGATGCTTAGGACTGCTTTCGGAAAGATGTCACAGTGGTTTTGGACTTCTTTGGACTGGTTTGTGACAGCTTTGTGTCAAATATGGACTGATTTCAGACTGGTTTCGGAAATGCCTGAATCTCAACAAAATAGACCAGTTCGGAATACTCGCAGTGTGTGTAGAACGGTTGGTGTCAGAGATTTATAAGAGGTCTGAAATCAGTCTATCATTATACTTAACTAGTCCCTAATCAAAAATGGATCAACCGGATGATTCCACTCTACAGAGGCATTCTAATCAACAATAATCTGGGCTTTTTTTAAATCATAGGCTATTAACATCTTGACAGATACTTGTTTCCTTTTAGTGTTGTTAGATACGTACATTTTAATTTGTATCTTACCAGACGGTTCGATAGAGCCAATAAGGAGGATTTAATGGCTCATTTACTGGAAAACGTGATAATATCCAATTTCAAATCCGTAGAAATAGTTGAGATATCACTGCAAAGCTACAATGTTATGGTTGGTTATAACAATGCAGGAAAATCAAATATTCTCAAAGCTGTTAGCTGGCTCTTTAAAAAGAGCACTCTTGGCCCTGAGTGTTTCAAAGACATAACTAAACCAGTATCGGTCGAGGGTATCATCACTGGAGTCGATGAACCAATTATTTCTAGACTCCCACAAAACCAAGCAACAGCTATGCAACCTTATATAAAAGGCTGCAAGTTGATAATCCGCAGAATTCAAAATACTCCTAACACAAGTTCAAAACTTCAAGTCTTGTTTGAAAACTCTGCTGATGGATCTTCAGAATGGAGAGACTCCCCAACGGGCATAGAAGCCGGTATATCTCTTCTATTCCCAGAACCAATCTTTATTAATGCTATGGAAGACGCTGCAGAAGACTCAAGTAAGTATAAAACCAGTACTACAATAGGAAAACTGCTTTCCACGATTTTCAATAACATTCAAGCTGAACATAATGAAACCATTACACAGGCTTTTTCGTCATTTCAGAATTTGTTCTCTGCTTCAGGAACCAACAGAATTCAAGAATTAGTATCCTTCGATGATGATGTCTCGGGAGTTATTAGTACCTTTTTCCCAGGTTTGAGAATCAAGGCTCAGATTCCAGAGATAGAATTTAAGGAAATACTAAAAAGTGCAACTATCTCTACTTTCGAGGATGGTGATACCACCGGTAAAGAGATTTCGATTTTAGGGCATGGCGCACAACGAGCCATTCAAATGGGATTGATTAGATACTTGGCCGACCAGAAACGATCCCAAAGCACTACCGTTAACAATACATTGCTCCTAGTTGAAGAGCCTGAGTTATATATGCATCCACAGGCAATTGATAATGTTAGAGATGCGATGAAGTCGCTATCAGACATAGGCTTTCAGGTGTTGATTTCAACACATTCACCAAGGCTTGTTACTAAAGATGATGTTAGATCTACATTGCTAGTGACCAAACAGAACAACGCCACTACTATAAGAAAAACACTTTTTGAGGCTGTAAGCGAGGTAGAGAAGAATGCTCCAACACAGCTTGACTTGCTGTTTCAGCTATCAAATTCATCAAACATCCTCTTTTCAGATAAAGTGCTATTAATTGAGGAAGACCTTTGCGTAATACCAAAGAGTCCAGCTTTCCAGGATCTACTTTGTAGTTATCCACAATTTTTCCAGAATTTCCCAACATGAACCCTGAAAAAGCTCAGTTATCCACATATTTTGCCCTCATTCCATCCCGTTTCCCTCATTTTCAG